>Ga0214921_10001689_pt1 | contig 37153 bp, 47 predicted proteins | sample LL1505_MetaG_FD_177992 | JGI IMG/M metagenome (GOLD analysis project Ga0214921, IMG submission 177992) | Freshwater microbial communities from Lake Lanier, Atlanta, Georgia, United States - LL-1505 | ecosystem: Environmental > Aquatic > Freshwater > Lake | place: USA: Georgia | collected...
CAAGTGTGGATCTACCAAAAGTCACAAAGTAAGGGCTTAGTTCAGCAACTGCGATTCTTGTGAATGGGAGTGTCAAGCTAAACATCAAGACCCCAATGAATCCCAACAACATTCCTTTTGTTTCATTTGTCTGCATTAAGTTTTTTCTATTGAATTTATTTGCTCTTTTATTTCGAAAGTAACATCACAATTGAGAAGCGGAATCCTTCTAGACCCCAAACTTGATTCAAAAGCTCCTTGAATCATCGGAGCAATCGTTTTGCTTAAAGATTTGCATGGCGTCTAACTTTTCCAAAAACTTGTTCAAGCCCCAAGCCAAGCGTCTAACTTTTGCCCTGCAAAGTGACGCGGCTGAGTGCAAAATCTACGAAATTACTGGGAAAACTGTAATTTACAGTTTGTTTATATTTAAGCATTTTAAGCTGTCTACCAGTGTCTCCGCCTCGGCTCAAAGCAAAATTTACCTGTTGGGCGAAGTACACGACAACCCAAAGGTTCATGCAGAGCGTTTTAATTTGATCGAAAGCTTGCTTGCCAAGAAATTCAGGCCCGTAATTGCTATGGAGCAGTTTGATCGAGAAAACCAAGCAATACTCAGTCAAGCGATGAGTTCCTGCAAAAACGCAGACTGTGTCATTCAAAAAGCCGGTGGCAATGGATGGGAATGGAACTTTTACAAACCTGTCATTGAAACAGCCCTAAAGCTTGGGCTTCCAATCATCGCCGCTAATCTGTCTTCTGACGACGCCATGAAAATTGTTCGTAACGGCTTTGGCGCGGCGTTAAGCGACGAAACGTTACGCGACTTCAATCTGGGTAAGCCTCTTGATAGCGAGCTGTTTCGAAAGCAAAAAATAGCCATAGACAATGGTCACTGCAACATCCTCCCTAGTTCTGCTTTCAAGGGCATGGTAAACGCACAAGTTGCGCGTGATGTTTGGATGGCTAAGACGATTCGAGAAAACTCTAGCAATGGCTTAATCTTATTGGCTGGAAACGGTCATGTCCAAAAGGATATCGGCGTCTATCGCTGGCTGAACGACACTGAACGCTCTCGTACAGAAGTTGTTGGCTTCACTGAGGGCGATGGTGAGACTGAGATAGAGGCAGAAAGGCGGCTGTACGATCGAACTATTCGCGTCAAGCCGTTTGAGCGGGAGGATCCTTGTATAGCGTTCACGGGGAGAAAAAGAATACAAACCTGAAATAGATATTACTCACCTGAATATTTCCTAGCTAAGTTAGGCATGAAAAAATTTGTCAGCATCTTCGTTTTCTTATTAGTTTTTGATCGCGTTCTCGGTTTATAAACATCAGCGTAAACCCTGACATGCCTTTTTCTCAAAATACTTAATTTTCAGTGAACGCTGAAGATAACCATTCCTACATTTGGAGATTTATCTCGTTTGGTAAGTTGGACACTTTCACACATATTAAAGTTTCAAATATTAAGAGAAATTGCCTGCGAAAATTCCGAACGAATGAAAAGCTATTTTGATTAACTTTTAAATTTTTTTAGTAAAAATATGACTACTGTAAAAAATTGCTTAGCGCAAAAGCCACAACCACTGGTCACGATCAGTGTGCGGTCTGATGAAAAAGTGGTTGTTGCGCTTCAACTGATGCGTGATAACCGAGTACGGGCTGTTCTTGTAATCAATGACGGCAAACTGGTGGGTATCATCACACAAGGCGACTGCGCCATCAAAGTGCTACTACCTGGTCTTGATGCAAAGCAAGTCGAGGTAAAGGAAGTCATGACGGCTGACCCGGTCACGGTTAAGTTAGAAGATCCCATTGAAGCATGCACGGGTTTAATGGCGTCTCGTAACTTTCGCCATCTTCCTGTCGTTCAAGCAGGTATGGTCGTCGGCGTGATTTCGATCGGTGATGTTGTCAAAGACAGCATTCGTCAAATGGGCCAGCAAATCGGATTTTTAGAAACCTACATCAAAGGGCACGGCTCCTAGCTTTCATGACTAGAATTTTCTTTTGATTATCGATTTAATTGCAATCGAAGTGCATCGGTAGTGATTTCATCTAGCGTCAGGCAAACACCAAGCGATCCACTGCCCGCCCGCACAGGTGACTTTTTAAGACTGATCACCATGTGCTTGATTGAAAGGTGTGCTGCACACGCACCAGCAATTCGGGTGATAAGTCGTTCTTGCGTTTCATAGTGACCGTCAGCCGCGAGACGGTCAATTTCTAAGATCAATAGGTCGTAGTCAAAAACGTTCGCCATACCATCCTGCGTAATAAGAACTTGTTCAACCGAAATCCCAAGCGTCAAGTCCAAAATATGACAATCGGGTCGAGTGTCCATAGGGCCATAAGTTCCGATATCTGTTTTCAACTGCAAATCACGCAACTCAATGATTGCTGAATTCATAGATTTCATGCCTTAGCCTTTTGCGTAATGAATTTCATCAGACCTTCGCTGGCCTCTTCTATTAAATCCAGTACGTGTTCGAATCCCTGATCTCCACCGTAGTAAGGATCAGGTATGACAGACGCTTGCGTTTTTTGCAAAAATTCAGCCAACCCACGAACCTTGTGAACATATTTTGCTGGGCATCTTTCCTCCAACAAGGCGCGGTTGTCCCAATCCATTGTCAAAAGCAAATCAAATTCTTCAAAGTCATTGTCTACAACTTGCCTAGCTCTTAAATGAGACATGTTGTAACCTCTTTTGAGTGCATGCATCTGACTGCGTTTATCAGGTGCTGCATCTGGATGGAAGTTGTGCGTACCAGCCGAGTCAATTTTGACTTTGTGCAAGAGTTTCTGATCTGCCAGCCTTTTAAAAAAGACAGCTTCTGCTGTAGGACTTCGGCAAATGTTGCCCATGCAGACAAAAAGAATTTTGTATTCCAGATCGATCATTTTGTTTTAAAAATTGGGGGTAGTCACTTTTAACAAATTTAACGAGTAATCATGACCATTTGGTCCGCACTCACCTGCAGCTTTAACTCCACCAACTCACCACCAATTTGAAGCTTTGGAAATCCTAGGCCAATGACGCTGTGCCGACCAGGTTTTGCAGCAGGAACAGGAGCTTTATCGGTTATCACATCAGTGCCACGAGTCAATGCTCGATCACCTTCGCACCCAGACAAAAGAGCAGGCTCCAAAAGTTCAACGCCGCGCACTAGTGCTAACTCAGATTTAAGCTTGACAGACAAGCTTCGGCCTGCATCGTCTAATAATTTGACAAATTGGAACTGTGGTGACCACTTTTCGTCAGCGTTGAATCGTCCTGCAGTGATACAAGATGTCTCTGAAGCATTAGCAGAATGCAAAAATAACGCAGTTCCAGTAAGTGCGAGGCTTACGTTTAAAATTGAGAAGAAATTTGTAAAAGAAGAATTGACGGTCATAAGCAACTCCATTATCGTAAGTCATATGGCAAAATTAAATCTATTTATAAAACTGTTTACGTCCTTAGCCTATCAGTGCTGCATGAATGCTCGATAAAACGGTAGTAACGTAAATGATATGTTTCAAAAATTATCAGTAGGTCAATTGCTTAACCCTAGGAAGCAGTCATGCGAGGTAGCTAAGATTTCATCAGACCAGGCTAACCAGAACGACTGCCGCCAAAACAATATGCCCGAGCGTAAGAAGAACAGAGAAGCTGTGTAGCCATAAAAAGTGCTTTTTGTTTCCTGAATCGGTAGCACGGTTGATCGCAGGCATCAGCAACTGGCGAGCTGCAACCGCAGTCAACATCACAAAAGCCATCCACAGAGCATCGGAGGGATTTGATAGCGAAGATAGCACCATGGCTAAGCCCGAAGAAAAAATCACAAACAGGTAAAACGGTGGGAATGCTTTTCGAATAAGCATGCGAGCGTCTTCTGGCGGGAGGTACCGAAACAGGAACGCTGCAAAGCCCCCAGAAAACAGAAGCATTCCTCCGAATAACAACGCTATAACTAAAAGATTTGCCGCGTTTATATAACTGTCAAACATTGTCGAACTTTCTAAATGGAAGTCTTAGCTTGGTCAGATCGAAGTTCATTGATGCATTTTTAATCGAACGTCTTAGCGAAAATTGTATTTGTCCGCTGACTTTCAAAAGCATTGAGAAGCCGCGTATCGTTAAGTCCGACGTTTCAAAACATATCGAAATTCGCTTGACTCGTTTTCTACATGCGTAGAAATGGTTCTTGCAACAGGAATGTACTCATCTTATACGACAGGATCTTTATATGATTTGCAAGCTAAGTTTAAAAAATCATCGGATGAGCAAAGTTGATCAATTTGCAGGTTTGCAAGTGTGAGTTTGTTATCAGTAAGTTTTTTCTTGAGATTTTCAAAGATCAAATAAATTTCGATTTCGTCTTCAATGTGAAGGATCCATTTCTAAGCTCGTCCTATGGGAATTTCACTCTCCTCGTCGCTTTCATTGCGCAACATGTATGAAATTTTCATAAAATTTTAAAGACACTTTTTAAATTTTTAGCCGCAAGTTAGCACGAAACTTAATTTCTATTTTGCCCATATTCAAATACCTTAATTTATCTACTCAAAATTAGTTCAAATAATTGGATATGAAAAAATTACTCAACAATTGTGCAACCCACCCCAAAAGCCAATTCCCCAAACTTTGCTGGGGGCAAATTCAACAGCAAATGACTGCGTTGTTGACTATTAAAATATATTTAAAATTCAATTTTTGGAGACTTCCATGAAACAACTTCTTATTGGTTCACTTGTTATGTTATTTGCATCCACAGCCTCAGCACATGGTTGCCCTGGTGAGATGCGCACCATCGACGCAAAATTGCCAAATGCGACTTTGCCTGCAGCAGAAATGTCCAAAGTCAAAGCCTTACGCGAAGAGGGTGAGAAGTTGCACAAGGAAGGCAAGCACACCGAATCTATGAAAGCGCTGGCTGACGCCAAAAAGCTGCTGGGCGTGTAAGCCAAAGCTCCTAATTTAATATCCATGATGAATCGTCGGCTTTGGCTTGTTGGTGCGTTCACGCTGCCCTTCACAGCTTCAGCAACCCAGCTGCATACTTATTTGATCGAAGTTTGGAAAGACCCAGACTGCGGTTGATACAAAGATTGGGTAACCATCCTAGAGAAATCAGGATTCTCTGTTCGGGTATTTGAAAGCGGCAATGAAGCAATGCGGGCTCAGCTTGGTATGCCTGCCAAGCTGGGTTCTTATCACACTGCGCGAGTAGGTGGTTATGTCATTGAAGGTCACGTACCAGTTCGTGAAATTCGTCGCTTACTACGCGAACAACCTATGGCCTCCGGATTGACTGTCCAGGTATGGTCGTAGGTTCACCAGGCATGGATGGTCCTGCCTACAAAGGCAGAAAAGATTCTTATTCCGTGCTTCTAGTACACGTCAATGGAGAATCATCGATCTTTCAAAAATACGATGCTCTGGTCAACCCTGCACCCACGAGTAAAACCAAAACCTGACTTACTGGATTGACCAAACTCATCTAGATTACTGAAACTTGTCAGATTAAGGATAAGGTCAAGGCGTTATCAAAATGGCACGTAGAAACTCACCCAAAACTATCAAAGCGCTAGATGACCTCAGTGCACTTTCGATTATCGTTGTTGATAAACGCTTGGGCCAGCGGTCTTCAGCAAAAAAGAGCAGGCGTAATCGCCACTACGAAAAGCAGTTCATAAGAAATGCACTTGCCCACCACTTAACGAGTGACGATTCGGAACCTTAATCTGGAGCATGATTCTCTCGGCATGAAAGTTCAATACCTTAACCTATGGCTTTTATAAGTACGCTCGTAAAATTCTCCCGGCTTTGATCTGACCCACTTGATAAAGGGCTGAAGCTCCTCACTAGCTCTCAAAGATTCAACACTGTTCAGACGGCGCGCAAGCTCTGTTTCGTTGAACAGTGCATGGATCTGCCGGTGACAAATGCGGTGCAAGACAACAGTATGTTTGCCACCATGAGATTTGGGAACGAGGTGGTGGGCATCTCTTTGAGAAGGTGGAATATTTCGCTCGCATAAAGGACAGTCAACATCCTTGTCTACTTGTTCACCTAGCGTTGTCAGCTTGGCTTGTATTTGCGCTCTCTTGATACGTCCGTACACGATTTAGTAGCCTTAGTTGTCTTGCTGCTGTAGCTGTGTCAACGTGATCATTTCCAATGCTTTAGAGTGCGTTGCTTCCAAATCAACAGGTGGAGCAAGCCCTGCATGAAAAGCTTCTAACCAGCGTGTTGCACACAGACACCACTTATCACCTGGTTGTAAACCTGGAAAACTACTGCCCGGGCGGGGCGTCATCAAGTCGTTGCCACGAGACTTGGAGAAGTCAAGAAACTCAGCAGTAACCATGGCACAGACAACGTGCGTTCCCAGGTCCAGTTCATTGGTTTGACAGCAACCATCACGGAAATAACCTGTGATGGGGTCATGCGAACAGGCTACAAGAGGTGTACCTAAAACATTCAATGGCATCATTTTTAAACTTTTTTAACAAATTCAAAGGAGAACTATTTGTCAGAGGATTTTTCAGCTGAGGCAAAGTAAGGTTATTCGAGCGTATCTGAAGGTACGATTTGTGAGACATTTAAAAGATTGTCGCAACTTCGCGAGCGCTCAAAATAGCCTCCCATTCGCTTGACATAAGCCAACAAGTGTACAAAAAACGGATGGTGGCAAAGCGTGGATGAATCACCAATCAGCAGCAATTTGCGCCGCGCGCGAGTCATGCCCACGTTCATTCGGCGGATGTCAGAGAGGAAGCCGATCTCCCCTTGGGGGTTGCTGCGTGTCAATGTGATGGCAATGATGTCGCGCTCCTGGCCCTGAAACGAATCGACTGTGCCCACACAGAGCCTGCGCTGCAGCAGTAAATCATTCAGTATGGGGCTGTCTTCGATGGCGTCTTTCAAATAATTGATTTGTGCTCGGTACGGTGCAATCACGCCGATGGTCAGCGGGCGCTGGCCGTGGTCAATGAGATCGCAGGGCTCGAGCAGTTGCGCAAGGCGCTCCAGTAATAAGCGGGCTTCTTCGGGGTTGGCAGTTGAACGGCTTTCGGGGATGGCAACTTCGTGATAATCGCAACCTGCCGTGTCGATGAATTCCACTGGCAGATCGAATGCAAAACGCGGGTCATATGCGGCCAAGTCTGCATGTCGGACGCTAGGGTGCGGCACCAATTTGCCGCCATAAAACTTCTCTGAGCTGAAGCCCATGATGTGCGCATGCATGCGGTATTGCATCGTGAGCATGCGGGCGGTGTCAGGCTGGCGCTGAATGCACTTTTCAAACAGGGTTTCGCGCAGGCCTTCGCGAGCCGCTTTTTCGCTTTTCACCGTGGGCGGTAGCTGGTGGTGATCGCCCGCTAAAACCAAGCGCTGGCCCTTGGCAATGGGAATCCAGCAACCCGGCTCTAAGGCCTGGGCTGCTTCGTCAATGAAGACGGTCTCAAAGCTCAGGTGGCGAATGTGACGGTGGCTGGCACCCACCAGCGTGCAGGTGATGACCTGCACCGATTCGAGCACGTCCTCGATCATGAAGCGCTCCAAGTCATCTGCGGCTTGGCGCAGCGTGCGCGCTTCTTCTCTTAACCACTGACGGTGCTGTCGCTCCTCAAAACCAAAATTGCGAACATGCTCGCTTGCCGTGTCTCGGTGCTGCTCAGCGGTTTGACGCATCGCATGCATCTTGGCGAAGCTGGCGTGGGCCATCACCCCGGCGTCAAGCGTATGCTTAAGGAGCAAATCCGAAACGCGGCTGGGATTGCCCAGGCGGATGACGTTGACACCACGCTCAGCCAGCTTTTCAGTCAGAAGGTCCACGGCAGTGTTAGAGGGGGCACACACCAGCACGCGCCGCTCACGCCGAATGGTTTCCAAAATAGCCTGCACCAGCGTGGTGGTTTTGCCCGTGCCAGGCGGGCCATGGATGATGGCCACGTCTTGCGCAGAGACAGCATGACGCACAGCAGCCAGCTGCGAGTCGTTGAGCGGGCTGGGGTAAAACAAGTCGTCGGCTTTTTGCTCGCGAAAGCTTGCTAGCTTAGCGCCTAGCAGCACGTCACGCAGTTCGGCCAAGCGATTGCCGTGTGCGCCGATGACTGCGCTTAGGGCCTGGTTCATCTCGCGGTAGCTCACCTCGTCAAACGTCAGGTCAATGCCAAGCGAGGTGCCATTCATCACCCAGTCGGGCAATTCATCTTTGGTGGTAGCTAGCAACAGCTTGTTACGCCGCACGCTGGTCACCACGCCGCTAAGCATAGGCCGGTCCGGCCCTGAGTAGCCGGGTGCATTGCTAAACAATGCTGCATTAGCCCCCACCTGAAACAAATGCAGGTCTTGGCGATGCGCAGGGCGCTCAAGTTCAAGCACCACCTTGCCTCCAAAACCTATGTCTTCTTGGGTGATGGTAACGGGGTACCAGGTCAGTCCGCGTCGACGGCGCTCTTTGATGCTGGCACTGGCATTTTTAAGTTTAAATTGCGCTTGCTCTTCCTTTTGCTCAAGTTGTAAAAGTGCACGTACATGGCGTAGCTCATCTTGAACAGTACAAGATTTGATGCAGGATTGAATGGGTTCGGACATTGAAAAATTACTCTGTCCAGTCAAACGAGACTGCAGCCCTTTGACTATCAAAAAGCTTGACTAAGCTTGCTTTGTGAGAACCAGCCATGGCTTTTTTCAAAATCTTGTAAATATCGAGATCAAAATCAAAGTCTTCAGATTGGGCAATATCGCTTAGCTCATCATGGTCGTGGGCAATGCCCACGTAACACCATTTGTTAATCACAAGCATGTGCTGGCCATCCTTAATGGCAATCGCACCCTCATAGGGCCACACTGGCACCTTGTAAAGCTGCAGTGCTGTTTGCAACTTCAGGTTATGCACTGCCAATGAAACTTTACCAATGCACGCGCCTTGGCATTGTTTGACTTGGTAACTAAAGCAAGGTTTGCCCTCCTCCACTTTTTCAAGGCCCAGCAAAGCTTCACAAAGTTGGTACTTTTTGGCGACGGCGCCCAAATATCCCAGCGCTTCTTTCTTGTTGTAAAAAAGCCCGTACAAATTATCTTGAAAACCTGGCTGTAAATGCTTGTGTGTGATGAGCATGGGCCTGTGAAGACCCGTAGGCTCTTGGTTCAATTGCCATGCGCACAGGTCTTTGGAGCGGCGAAGCTTGACGTTCATGCAGGGCATGCGCTCTTTGATGAGCTTTGCCTCCAGAATCAAAGCACTTAATTCGCCACTTGTTTCGATCCACTCGATGTGATGAACCTGTTGGGACAGCTTCATTTCTTTACGCACGGTCAGTGCACTTTGGAAATGGCTCATGACACGGCTGCGCATCGTGATACTTTTGCCAATGTACAAAGGAGCGCGGTGCTCACCAAAAAAAATATAGCACCCCGGCGTATCTGGAATCGCGTCGATAACAGATTGGCTGATGTTGGGAGGCAGGCTGACACTACCCAGCAAATGATTTACCGCTTCAAGTAAACGTGCTTGGCCAAAAGTCCTTTCACACACCCGCCAAAATTGAAGCAGCAAATCGGCATCGCCCAAAGCCCGGTGCCTCGCACTGACCATCAGCCCATGCGTGGCGATGATGGTGTCTAGGTTATGCCGAGCTTGCTCAGGAAAAAGTAATCGCGAAAGTTTGACGGTGCACAATACCTTGGGACGAAAATCTAGACCTAAGCGTTTGAAGGAGGCTTTGATAAAGCCATAGTCAAAGCGGGCGTTGTGCGCGACAAAGATCTTGCCTTCCAGCTCCCTTTTAATTTGCAGCGCGAGTTCGTCAAATGGGGGTTGACCCGCCACCATTTCTGGCGTGATACCTGTCAACCGCTGGATATTTTGAGGAATGAAGGTTTGGGGATCTACCAAACACTCCCAGGCAGTTTCTTGACCATGAGCGAGTGTCTTGATACCGATCTCGGTGATTCGGTCACGCTCGGAATTACCGCCAGTCGTCTCAATGTCGACAAAGGCCAGAACAGGGAATTCGGTTTTTGTAGATTTCATTGACATGTCACGAGATGAGAGCAGTATTGATTTTTTTAGTCAATAAATCCTTGTTGAAGTGAGCACCTCAGCAGCTTTTCGGAGCCTCATCAAGTCGTTATTTTTTTCTCTTGCGCTGTACAACTTTTAAGCGCGTTGGATTTAAATTGCATCAACCATTTTGGTTTTGTAGTTAGCTTATTTGAAATTTGATTCAACTGCTCTTTGGTTGCTCTATTTACGATGTAGTTAGTTTCACATTGACAGAACTCATTAAAATTACTTGCTTCTATTGCGTGGCCTTTGATACCTTTATGCAGGACCACCTGCTCGTTGACACAAGCTTTTTGCAGGTCTACTGAAATTTCGTCTGCATGAGACTGCAAGCAAAAAAGCATAAAAGCGAGCACTGATAAATTTTTGGGGGATGTCATGGATTTCCTCATGGCGTATAGACCGGTTACTTAGAATTCTTGCCAGATGCCAAAACAATTTTGCAAATATGTTCCAGCCGTTCAATGTGTTCATAGGCTCGCCAAGGTGTCACATCAATGGCAACAACGCCGTGACCTTTGATGCCAACAATGTCGTAACCAATAAAGCTCTTGCCATCTAATTGCACTTCATTGCTGTGCTGCCCCATTTTTTTCTGGAGACCATAGTGCAGTGGTATTTCACCGCTAGGTTTTAAGCTTCGGCTTATGTCTGTGTATTCAAGTTCTTCCCATGAACTTTCAAGCAGCTTGATTTTTTAAATTGGTCGGGCTGCAAGGTTTGCTTGCGAACACCACTGGGCGTGATGTAAAAATGGTCGCGGTCATGGTGCCTGATGCTGACGTTACCATCCCTACTGGTAATCCAGTTGCGCTTGTAGGCATCTACTAAGGTTTCACAAATGGTTTCTAGCATGTTGTTTAAAAATAAATTTGTTGAGTCTGTGGACTTATTGAGAAAACAGACTATTGAGACAGGCCTGAAATATTAAAAATTTAATTTTTAAATTCTTTTGCTTTCTCAAGTCTTTGCTCATCTGTCATCTCATCACAGCGGCTGCTTCGATCTGGCATGCGAAGCCATTCTTGTGTCCCTTTTCTCGGACCATAAATTCGATAAGATTGTTTGAACACAGCCCATGTCACGAAGGCCATACTGATGACAGCTGCGTGGCCCATCAAGTTGTAGCCAATGTTATGGATGTCTCCAAAGTAAACGCCAAAAGCCAAACACCAAAAACTGGCCAACAGTATGGTGGCCAAGTACCTTACAAAAGCTGAAGCATGCCGCAGAGGATTGAGGTTTGGGTCTAAAAGACTGCGCAATTTTTGAAAACCGAATTCGAATAAATTGAGGGCTGAAGACATTTAAATTTCCTGTGAAGTTGTTGGTTCGTATGTTGATATGCGATGGGCTGATTGACTGATACAAATTACTTTGAAGCTTGTATCTTTAGACCGTTTTCTAGAGGGCATTGCAAGGTAGTTTTCAAACAATACGCGCAAGAATTCAGCCAGTGACAGCGATATGAGTCAGCGTCACCAGCACAGAAGCGCCATGAAGCCATTTAAAACGCAAACGGTCATCAGAGTCAGTGGCTCGATTGATTGCCGGCATTAGCAACTGCCGCACCGGAATAGTTGTCAAAGCGACGGCAGCCATGACGACTGCCGACATGGCGTCTTGTGACCACCAAAGCAAGGCGGCAACGGTCGCCGTGGCCACAACAAACAAATAGAACCAAGGAAACGCAAGCCGCAGCGTAGCGCCAGCCGATGGGGCTGGGAGTGCTTTGAATAAGAAAGCAGCAAAACCGAACGAGTACAGCGTCATACCGCCGAACAAAAGTGCGGTGACCAATATTGCGAATGAATGAGTCATATTGAGCAGCTTAATTTGAGGCAGGACTGGAAGATGTTGGCAGAGGCAAGCCTTCTGCGATGGCCACTTGTTCGAGTGCTTTTTCAAAAAGCATACGGGCAGATCCAGCGACATGCTGCAAGTAGGCATGCAGTCGCGCGTCAGCAGCGCTTCTGTTGGCACACTCGCTGCTGTATTTCTCAAAGTATGATACTTGCAGAAGCAACTCTGCCAAGTGACTTGGACACTCACACGCGACCGTCGTGGAAAGTCCAGCAAATTGAGTTAAAACAGCATCGTCAAACAAGGGAGGTGAGACCGTTTGTTCACCAAGGCCCTCTGAAAAAGGTGGAGTTGAATGACGAATGCCAGCAGCTTTTCTTGCTTGTGCATCGTTGTTCTGTAAGGTCGATAGCCATTGCCGCAATGAGTTGTCATCTAAAGGTTCAGGTAAGACTTCCACCCCTGCATTCGTTAACTCTGCTCGTGCTGCGGCGCTGGAAAAGCGATAAAAAACTGCCGCTGAAGGGGCACGCCATGCGTCTTGGGCTTCAATAAGTTCTTTGTGAACGCCAGTTTGAAGGCTTCCAGCTTGCAAGATGATCATGTCGGCGGTGTCTTCATCCGACACCCCTCCAGCTTTTGCTGATGCTGCCAAGCTGTCAAATACGCCCACCAATTGCACCTTGAGCCCAAAGGGCTGTAGATTAAACAAGCGCTGTACTTGGCTTGCCAAGGATTGGCCAATCACCACAATTTTTATTGAGCTTTGCAAATGTGCTTCGACCCAATTGGCTTGAGGTACCTCAGGGGCACGCATCATTTCCCGCATTTGTTCTGTCTCTAGAGAAGCAAGCAATCCAATAGCATGCCCCTGCGCGGTCAGCCGACGCAGCAAGGTAGCTCTCTCCACATCCGCTGGCGAATACAACCTATGACCGGATGCTGCAGTGTTGGGCCGCACAGCCTGGTAGCGCTGCTCCCAAATGCGCAACGTGGCTACGGGCATGCCCGCAATCCGCGCTACAGCTCCAGCTCTTAAAGTGGGCTGGGGTTTGTTTTGCTCAGGCGCATGTGATGTGCTTGTTGAATTGGAAAACGTCATTTTCATTGAATGAGTTAAATTTGAGTTAGATTATTACATCTTTTTTGATTAGTTGAGTTGATTTTTTTCTTTTAAACGCTACGATTAGGTTTGCATTTCAACTCAAATCACCAACGGATTCATCATGAACACAAATCGACGCACTTTTTTCATGACTCTGGCCGCAAGTGGCTCAGTTTTGACGACCTCTGCCCACAGCCAAGCCAAGGCTGACGAGAAAGATCCACAGTCTGTGGCTTTAGGGTACGTGGTCGAGGCCACAAAAACCGACACTAAAAAGTACCCCAAATACGCTGCTGGTCAAGCTTGTAACAACTGCGCCTTGTACCAAGGAAAAGCAGCCGATGCTTGGGGTGGTTGCCCGTTGTTTGCAGGTAAGCAAGTTTCCGGCAAAGGCTGGTGCAGTGCTTATGCCAAAAAAGGCTGATGGTGTCTGAATCGGCCGCAGTGCAGCTAACGGGCGTGGACAAAGCGCAAAGCTTTTGCGCAAGCCGCGTTCACCTTGCTCCGGGGGACTTACTTCCCTCGTGGGTATTTGCTCATTTGCGGACCGACCACGCAGGCGAAGTTGGTGCGGTCTGTATTTATCAAGGTGTGCTTCAATTCGCTCGCGACCCGGAGTTGCTTGCCTTCGCTGAGCATCACCTAGCCACCGAACAAAATCACTTGCGTCTCATCTCTGGCTGGTTGCCTTCAGATCAGTACAGTCGCCTGCTCCCGCTTTGGCGACTGGCGGGGTTTCTCACTGGCGCCCTGCCTGCGTTGTTCGGCCCCAAGGCCGTCTATGCCACCATCGAAGCAGTCGAGACCTTTGTCAACCACCACTACGAGGAGCAGATTCTTGCTATGGCCCGGCAAATTGAATTTCGCAACCTCCGCCAAACCCTGCTCGATTGCCAAGCTGACGAGGTAGCGCATCGCGATGAGGCGGCGGCTGCTGCTCAGGGCTTCAGTCAGTCAGGCTGGGTGCTGCGCGCTTGGTGCACTATGGTGGGCGTGGGCTCAAAAGCTGCGGTGAATTTGATCCGCCACCTTTGAGTGACCCACGCATGACAGCTGCAGAAATCCAACGCTATAAACTTCTGATCAGCACCACGGCGAAACGATGCTTGCCGATTCAACCCGCGAACAGTTACCAGCGCGGCACTGAAAAATGAAAGTAGACTTTCAAACATGTCAAGAGATTCGCCAACAAATCTGGAAAGAACTCGGGCGAGCAAGCCAAGACCGGCACCATGCGTGGCGAACGCCTGTGTTGGCAACAACAGGCCAAGACGGCACCGTTAACGCCCGAACCGTCGTACTTCGCAGCGTAGATCAAGCTGGTCAGACACTGCAGTTTTTCACGGACCAGCGAAGTCCAAAGGTCGCTGAAATAGCCAATGAACCGAAGGCGATGTTCGTTTTTTGGAGCACCCGTCTTTATTGGCAATTACGGGTGCGGGTGTTTGTGACGAGTCAACCCGACAGCGCTCAAGTTGAAGCCCATTGGCAGGGAGTCCGACAAACGGCTGCTGCTTCGGACTACTTGGGAGCACTGGCACCTGGAAGCCCGCGTACTGAAACGTTTTCCCCTTCTGCACTTCCTGAACAAACCAATAACTTTACCCTTTTGATTGCTCAAGTTTTGGAAATAGACTGGCTGGAAATTGGTCGATCGGGACATCGACGAGCTCGCTTACTTCAAAACACTTGGCAATGGCTGACCCCCTAAGCAAACCAATATTGGCTACTTTCAAGTCGATAAAAAACTTTGGTACCTGAACACTCGAATTATTCGACCCAAAGACCCTTGAGATTAAAAAAATACCACTGTGTTCACAAGGTTACTGAACAGTTTAATAATCTACATGCCACATTTTTGGCGTTTCAGGTCACCCTGACAATTCGGAGCTTTTTATGAAAAAGACTTTAATCGCTGCAGTTTTATCCCTTAGCGCGGCATTAACCGTGCAAGCAAAAGATATCGTTGACACAGCCGTTGGCGCTGGCAACTTCAGTACTTTAGCGACAGCACTCACAGCTGCAGGCTTGATTGACACCCTCAAAGGAAAAGGCCCATTCACGGTGTTTGCACCAACAGATGCAGCCTTTGCAAAAATTCCTAAAGCTGACTTAGATGCTTTGCTGAAAGACAAAGCCAAACTCACTGCTGTGCTGACTTACCACGTGGTTCCCGGTAAAGTCATGGCCGCTGACGTCAAAGCAGGAAAAGTCAAAACCGTGCAAGGCTCTGAAATCACCATCACCACCATGGGTGGCGTCATGGTTGACAAAGCCAAAGTGACAGCCACTGACATCGTGGCCGACAACGGCGTGATTCACGTCATTGACACCGTGATCATTCCTAAGTAACCAGACTGATACATCCCTTGATACTGGCGCCGAGTTTCAACCATTAGATTCAGATTTTTCGGCGTCAGTCTCTTTGCAATTGATATGAGCATGGAGAAATAAATGTTAATTTTAAAACTTAAAAATTATTGGGCTTCTCTGCCAGATTTCAGTATGAGTCACATACTGCTTCGGATTCCATTGGCAATTGTTTTCATACAGCAGGGTTTCAGTAAGTTTCCTGTGGATGCTGCAGCCGGAGCTGCTTTTGGCATACCCCATCTTGTATGGTGGTTCGTTTGCTACGGAGAGGTTGCCGCAGGCTTTGGGCTTCTGGCTGGTGCACTGGCGACGCTGCCTCGAATCAGAGAAATGCCTCTCATTGCGGAGATAGGTGATTTAATTACAAGATTCAGCGGCATCACAATGTGCTGTGTTGTCACTGGAGTTATCTGGGTAGTCATTAAGCCCGAGAGCTTGATTCAATTTGTATTGAACGACTACCTTCACTTATCTCTTTGGGTTGGCGGACTATACTTTGCGCTTCGCGGAAATTGGGCGGTTGCAATGCAAAAGCAAAATCTAGCCAATTAAAAAAATTGAGAGTATGACCTGCCCCCTGCCTGCCGTACCAGACCTGACAGAACGATTTTTATGCAGGGGGTAAAAATGGGCCGCATTAGATGAAAGTAATTTCCAAATCTCGTAACATGTATTTTTTTTAACCCATCATATTTAAGGATCAATCAATGAAACTTCATTCTTTATTGTTGACAAGCGCTTTATTAATTTCTTCTAGCCAATCAGCATTCTCACAGTCAGTCGATTTTGTTGAGCCCAAAAATGGTGCAACCCTTGCTAGCCCATTCAAAGTAGTTTTTGGGGTGACAGGCATGACAGTTAAGCCTGCAGGTGATATGACTGCCAATTCGGGGCACCATCATTTACTCATTAATGCTGAGAGCATTCCAAATGGTGTTACGGTTCCAGCGGATGCAACGCATATCCATTACGGCAAAGGCCAAACTGAGGCTGAAGTAAATCTTCCTCCTGGTAAATATAAGTTAACCATGCAGTTTGCGAATTGGGCTCACCAGTCATATGGACCTCAACTGTCTAAATCTATTGACGTGGTGGTCAAATAGACTCATCAACCCATGCCAGCAAGAAAGCCACCCTTAGGTGGTTTTTTTGGTAGCCCATAATGGCGTCTAACTTTTGGCTTGCTTGTTAACAGCGCAAACTTTTTGAGAACGTGCTAGAGGCGTCGTCAGGTTAAAAATTACTGAAATAAGTGCAAGAGCAATTTACTTATGGGTACAGACCATCTAATTATTGCTGCCCATCAGTTCGGTGTTTAATTAGTTCCGCTTACGAAACACCACCACATGCTGCCAAGGTAGCGATCTCACAGTTCGCTCCCAATCCAGTGCGAAAACAGCAGCCTCGCGCTTTATCTGCGCCTCGCTCATTTTATGCAGCTGCTTGATGGGCACCTTAGGGTCTTCGGCCTTGTACTCGACGAAGACAACTCGGCCACCGGGCTTTAAAGCCTTTAGCAAGCTGGTCATGACTTCGTATGGGTAGGCTAGCTCATGATAAACGTCAACCATGATCGCCAGGTCAACCGAGGAAGCTGGTAATTTAATGTCGTCAACCGCACTAAGCTTTGCCTCAATCTGAGTCAGCCCACTTTGCTTGGCCCCAGCCTGCAACAAAGTGATCATTTCTGGCTGCACATCAACAGCCCAGATCTTGCCGCCCGGCATCACTATGGGCGCCATGCGCCGAGATAGATATCCGGTACCGGCTCCGATATCCGCAACCACGTTGCCAGGCTGCAACATCAATGCAGCCAGTAACAAGTCTGTACGCTTTTCGCGATCACGCTCTTCGCGCTCAAGCCATGCTGCGCCCTGCCAGCCCATCACCGCCGCGATTTCGCGACCCATGTAGCCTTTGCCAATTCCATCTGCGCTAGCAGGAAGTTTGCTGTAGCGCTCGACGATTTGACCGGACTGCGCTAAGACGGCGCTGGTTGCAATCGCAAGTCCTGCGCAGATGTAGCGCAAAAAAGTTAGTGTGTTCATTTCAGTCTTACCCAGGTTATGACAATATTCGATGTCGTCTGATCTGTGGGTAATGTCACAAGTTTGTTTATCAGGAAGAATATTTTCAGCGCTGCCATGGCTGCAATCGCTCTGAAATTTTGATGGCCAAGATAGGTCTCAAATTAGCATGTACAAATTTCCCGAAAAAGACATAGGTAAAACCCTGTCGCAATTGAACTATTTCGTTCTGATGGCTCAATGTATCTATTCGTGTGAGTGATCTTACCAGTTGCACCTGGTTTTTTTTGAAACCAAATTGACTTTCGATTTTGATCATATTTTCGTCAACAGTTAATTTTTCATAATCGGTTGCATGAATTGCATTGTAAAAATAAGCAATCAAAAGTACCGTCACTTCCAGAATAGAAAATGGAAGAACAAGTGATGCACCCAACAAATAAAATCCAACACCGATGAGCAAGGAAAAAGCGCCGATACTTAAGAAAATAAATGCCATATGCGATGGTGCAATAGAAATGTTTCTCTTAAGGTGCCAGACCCACGAAGTTCCGTCTTGCTTGCCTAAAATACTTTCAGAGATATGGTCAATTTTCATTTCAAAAAATTTGGTCGCCTGAAATTTTTTCACATTGGTTTTTTTACAAACTGGTTATAAGTTTAAATATCCAAAAACTGTATTTGCTTCTTTTACACGGACAGGCTGAGTGTATTTCTTTAAGAAATATCCATTCCTTTTTATATTTCGAATTGGAAGAACATTGGAAGAAATTCGATGCCGCAATCTGTGAATGTACACATGAATCGTTGACTTATTCATACCGTTTGATTGAGGAACTATCTGAGATAGAAATTCATCGGTCAAAACTATTTGTCCTACTTTACGCAGCAAAAGATCTAAAATTTGCGCCTCTCGCATAGGCAAATTTAATAGGTCGCTTTTTAAAAAAGACTGTTTTGTGGTGTGGTTGAACTCAAGATCACCGTAAAAACTAACTGTTGCGCACGACCCGTGGCGTCTTCTTAGCAAAGCCCTGATCAGTGCAGCAAGATGTTCTTCATCAAATGATTCATTCAAACACCTGTCGTAACCAATATCTAGCAAAGGACCTGCCAGATTTGCTTGATCGTCCGGGAAAAATGCTACGGTGCAAGCAGGTGAATGAATAGTTGAGCTTTCAAGAATAGGATTGTTTGATTCCAAATTAAGTTGGTTTTTTTGAACAAATATCAAATCAAAGTTTTGCAAAAAACCTGCACGCTGATTTGACCGTAGCGCTGGAAATTTAAATAAATTGCAATCTAAAAATTTTACTGAATGTGAAATTTTTTTCACAAGAATTTCGTCACTTGAAAAAATAGCGACTTTGTACATTTAATTCAACTTACCTCAGTGGTTTGAAATTTGAAAATTGTGTATGGGAAAAATTTTCACAGACACTTTATTAAATTTTTAAGCTTTGTTTTTGGGACGGACTCAACCGTTTAGAGATATTAGACTGGTCACTAAAATCAGTTTCAGTGTGCGTAGAAATTATTCTTGAAATAGGAACGAATTCATCGTACGTGACAGGCTCATTGAATGCTTTACATGCCAAATTTAAAAAGTAATCTGATGCAAATTGCTGATCGATTTGTAAATTCAAAAGCGTAAGTTTGCCGCTTGAAATTTTTTGTTTGAGATTTTGAAAGACCAAATCAATTTCAAACTCATGTTCTAAATGAAGAATCCATTTCCAAGCTTGCCCAGCCGGAATTTCATTGTCCATCTGGCCTTTATTCAACAACACGTAGGTTATTTTCATGAATATGCTTATGCGGGTTGTAAGTTTAAAAAGTTGGATAAATCAAACACAGAATTGGGAGCAACTGGAGTCGCTTTTTTTGGCAACGGCTTAAAGTTCATGGCCATTGACTTTGTCTGCTTTGACAAATCAGAATCCACCCATTCAGGTATCAATTGAGCAATCGACAGCTTTTCAAGAAATTCTTTTTCTAGTTGAGAGACTTCCTCTGCAATTGTGTTGGTAGCTTGCCACTCTTTTGAACTGTGATCATTGTGAGCAAGTGGCTTTGGAGGGGTGAAGCATTCAATGACGCTCCAAACTGAAAGGCCTCTAAGTGATGCAATTGACTGATAACCGCCCCCAGGCCCACGGGTAGATTGAATCAGCCCAAACTCCCTCGCATCTTTCAAAATGCCTTCTATGTAAGAAAGCGAGACACCCGTTAGGGAAGCCAGTGAATCAGCATTAATGGTTCTGTGACTAGGAGCACTGGCAATGATGGTTACAACTCTCAGTCCTAGGGAAGCTCGTTTGCTAAGCATGTTAGGTCCTTATTTAGAGCTGACAATTTATCAGTAAATTGTAAAATAGCTACTCAAATTATTAAATTTGTGAAATAATATATTCAAATCTTCTTCAAAATCTAAAATATGTCTTCAAATACATCAAAAAATAGTGCCCTTCACAAAATCGGAGCAGTTTCCAGCCTGAGCGGAGTTCCAACGCCCACCCTTCGAGTTTGGGAGCAACGCTATGAAACGTTCCAACCCCAAAAGACAGAAAGTAAGCATCGGCTCTACTCAGATGAAGATGTTTTAAAGGCTACCGTACTTAAACGATTAACTGATCAAGGACACGGCATCAGCAGTATTGCCAAACTGACTACAACGGAACTCAACAATTTGCTCCAGCAACAGCAAGAGACAAACCAAAGAAATGCAAGCGCAAATTTGAAAGATCAAACAGTTTCTATAGCGGTGATAGGACTACCTCTCGCTGCCAAAATTGAATCGAAAAAATTCACATTGAGTTTCAGCAGTCAAGCCATTCGCATTACTGATATTTTCAGCACCGTGCAAGAAGCCTTGTCGGCCACGTTTCAGAAGAACCCCCAAATTCTTCTAATTCACACAAACTCATTGCATTCAGGCGTTCAAGTAGATATTCATCGATTGGCTCAAATTAACAACGCGTTACAAGTCATCGTCCTCTATAACTACGGTCAAGAGCCCATCATTGAATCAATGAAAAATTGTGGAATGATCGTTCGAAGAGAACCCATCAATGATTCTGATTTGGCTGAGTTAATCAAGTCAGTACTATTAATCAATAACCCATCAAGCTCAAGCAACTTACCTTCTGGAATACTTATTCCGCCAAGAAAGTATGACGATATAGAGCTGATGCGAGTCGCAAATATTTCTAACAATGTGCTGTGCGAATGTCCAAAACATGTTTCAGAAATAATTACGCAGCTTGCAAGTTTTGAGCAGTACAGCCATGAGTGCTTGAATAATTCGAAAGAGGATGCACACCTGCATGCTTATCTCAGCTCTGTTTCTGGTTCTGCCAGGGCTCTATTTGAATCTGCACTTGAAATGGTTGCTAAGCATGAGGGCATAGAGCTCAAAGAAATTTTAAACAAATGAAAGTGTTCTAAATAGTGCTCTCAAAATTATGAATGCGACGTAATCGAAGAGATAGAGTGCTTTGAATCATGAAGAAATCGACATCCATTTATGTTCTTTTAATCGTTTCTGTTTTGATCGGTGCTTCTCATTTCAGTTTGCAGCCCCTTGATAATGGCCGCATATTGGTATTAGACGGAATGGAAATTGATCTTTTAGGAATTGCAAAAAATCAATGGACAAGACAGACCAGAAATTGTGCAGACATTTCACTTTTAAAGTCTGGTGATGAAAAATACCAGCTTGCAAAGAAACTTATCAGTGAATACAGCCCGCCCCACTCGCAATCAATTCAAATTGCCAGTGCATTGACCAGTGGTGATTGGATGCTAGTTGAAGCAGAATTTACAAATCTCTTACCAGCGGTTGTCACAATCAAATTTAAAAACAATCAACCGGCCATCGTTGCTAACGCAATTTGGAGCGGTCAAACACACCCTTGGAAAGCGGCTCCACATATACGCGACTACATAGTCAAGCAATCTCCTGATGTTCCGATAACATTGATAAATTGCTTTGATCCTCAATCGAGATCATTTAAATAGTTTGTGAAATTAAACGACCAAAAGCTCAATGTCAAACCTTAATAAAAAACCATGCCCTTCCTTCATCCAATTTATACAACACCAAGCAACGTTAATTCTTTGCTTAAGAGCCGAGGCTTTTGTGTTTTAGATGCTTCCAGCGTTGCACTGTGGCTCAATTGCTCAACTGAGGACTTGGATTCTTTATCACCTTCTTGGGATAATTTACCTTCTGACAATTACTTGAAAGATGGCGGGCACTATCGCCGCCGCCGTCACAGTAGTTTTGTTTTTGAAAACAATGTCTGTGCGCAAGTGTCTCACCGAGCACATTGGCAGCCTCTGGACTACAACGCTCTTCATGGTGGCATGGAACGATGGTTTGAGCCCATACTAGACACCACGATCATCCAACCCGCTTGGTCAAAAATCCTAACAAAATTAGCAAGTACCGCAGCTGAATTGAATGAGGTCAAAGAGAAGAGATGGTGTATTGAAGCACATCAATTTCGCATTGATACGTCAAACGGGATTGGCAGACCTACACCAGAAGGTGCACATCGTGATGGTGTCGATTGGGTTGCTGTATTCATGGTCAATCGAAAAGGCATCAAAGGCGGTGAAACACGTGTCTTTGAAGCCGATGGTCCTCATGGCGAAAGGTTCACGCTTTCAGAACCATGGTCCTTATTGCTGCTGAACGATGCACGCTTGATTCACGAAAGCACGCCTATTCAACCATTAACAGAATCAGGCTATAGGGACACTCTTGTTGTGACTTTGCGTGAAAATTATTTCCAAGATCCAGTCGAAAAAAGTGCTTTTGATCTGAGCACGAGTTGCAGCGCTTAACTCTTCACTTTTGCTGTAACAAGGGAATTCCGGATATATTTCAGAAGATGTGGCGTTCAAAAAATACCTCAACGATTGGAGAATCCAATGCGATCCACGACCAAGAAGCGTTCGCCGCTAAGTGCTTCTAATGCCAAGAGGCTGGAGGAGTTGTGTGCCTGGATTACCGAGAACTTTGATCAAACTTTAGGCTGGACGCAGCTAACTAATAAAAGTGGATTTTCTAAAGAGCAATTGGTTGAACTATTTCAACTGTACAAACAAGTAACGCCAATGGCCTTCATTAGGCAAGTCAGGCTACAGCGTAAAAATAATCTAGCAATCAACCCACAGCCAGAACTCTTCGAGAACATCAAACATTTAATTAACGATAGCGACCGGTTAACCTGAAGAAGCTGGGATTGGACTGCCCCCTACCCGTCTTGAATAGATAAACAAATCCAGCTCGCTCTTTTATCACAGCGATGAACTTTAGCCGTAACAGTTTCGAGTACCGAACGTAGATCCAAACTTTTACCATAACCAGTTCGAGCCCCAAGTCTGGAGTCGAACTTTTAGTAAACCTAGTTCGAGCCCTAAGCCTGGACTCGAACTTTCACCTGCATAATGACGCAACTGAGTGCAAATTTGGGTGTTTTGGCTTGAAAGTTACATTATGTAACTTTTGGGGTTATTACACGAATTATTACACGTTTATCAAAAACACACTTAAGTCATTGATTTATATGGGTTTTTAACGAGCCTGGCTTTCTGTTAATCAGGGACTCTGTGGTCAAAACTTAGGTCGAGGAGCCACCTAAAAAAGCATCGCCTTGCGCGAATAAGCCAAAGCGTCCAGACTCTGGACACCCCCTACCTGTCAAGAGCACCCTAAGCGTCCAGCTCTGGACGCACTTCTTCTCACTACTTGCAATTAATTGACTAATTTGGCCTTAATGCATACGTATTCATTCTTTGCTAAATTCATAAATTTGCAGTCGGGAAATTCCTAATAAAAGTAATTCCTTAATGATCTAACATTGCATACGTATGCGTTGTAGTGAAGTTTTACAAGGAATTCCCGATGATCAAATACCTAAAAAGAGGCAAAGATACGGCTGCAATCAGTGCAGCTGATGCCAAAGTTCGCCAAACAGTAGAAACAATCTTGGCTGACATTACCGCAAGGGGTGATGATGCCGTCAAAGAATATTCAAAGAAATTTGACAATTGGGAACCCAAAGAATTCACTCTTTCCAACGATGAAATAAACAAAGCCATTAAAAAGTTGTCTGCCCGCGAGCTTGAGGACATTAAATTTGCACAAACTCAGGTGAGAAACTTTGCTCAAATCCAAAGAAACAGCATGTTGGATGTGGAGGTTGAAACTTTACCTGGCGTCGTTCTTGGACACAAACATATTCCTGTGAATGCAGTAGGCTGCTACATCCCTGGTGGAAAATATCCCCTAATTGCTTCCGCACACATGAGCGTCTTAACTGCAAAAGTTGCTGGCGTTCCTCGTGTAATTTCAACTGCCCCACCCTACCAAGGCGAACCTCACCCCGCAATTGTTGCGGCCATGCACCTTGCAGGGGCAGATCAAATACTGGTGCTGGGTGGAGTTCAAGCTGTGGCTGCCATGGCTATTGGAACCAATTCAATATCGCCGGTAGACATGATTGTTGGCCCAGGCAATATGTTTGTTGCAGAAGCGAAAAGACAGCTGTACGGCAAAGTGGGCATCGACTTGTTTGCTGGCCCCACAGAAACGCTCATCATTGCTGACGAAACTGTAGATGGCGAAATGTGTGCCGTTGATCTGCTGGGCCAAGCAGAACATGGCCCAACTTCACCAGCTGTACTTCTGACAAACAGTGAAAGGCTAGCACGTGACACCATGGCCGAAGTAGAAAAGCAACTGACCAAACTTCCAACAGCCAATATTGCCAAGCAAAGCTGGGCTGAATTCGGTGAAGTGATTGTCTGCGACTCGATTGATGAAATGATACAAGTTGCAGACGAACTTGCTTCTGAGCATGTACAAGTCATGACATCGGATCCAGATGTGTTTTTGTCAAGAATGACCAACTACGGCGCATTATTTTTAGGACCAAGAACAAACGTCAGTTTTGGCGACAAAGTAATTGGCACAAACCACACGCTTCCGACAAATAAAAATGCGAGGTATACGGGTGGACTTTGGGTTGGGAAGTTTTTAAAAACTTGCACATACCAAAGAGTGCTAACAGACGAAGCAAGTGCAATGATTGGCGCTTATTGCTCTCGCCTGTGTCACATGGAAAATTTTGCAGGACATGGTGAGCAAGCAAATTTACGTGTTCGAAGGTATGGAAAAAAAGATACGCCATGGTATGAGCCAGTTCAACCATAAGCTATCAACAACATGCAACGTGAATCTTTGGTAATGATTCCTGGAACTTTGTGCGACGAAAGAATATTTGCACAGCAAGCCAAATATTTACGTCGTCATTGCAATGTCATTTTGGTCAATTACAAAGATTTACGCAGCTTAAAAGACTGGCCGAAACATTTGCTTTCAAAATTGCCTTTGAATTTTTCCGTGCTGGGGTTTTCTCTAGGAGGTATTTGGGCGCTTGAACTTTTACGTCAAGAACCACAGCGTATAAATCGCATCGCGCTGATTGCAAGCAATGCAGAAGCAGCGAGTAAAGTAAGCAATTTAAGAAGTCAAAAAATGTGGGCAACTTGGAAAGTTAACGGCCCTAAGTCAGTCATCGATGAAGCGTCAAAAAAATACTTTCACCATGATTTACATTTGATGAAACATCTTCCACTTTTAGAGGACATGGCTTTGAAGACAAAGTCTCATGTTGCAAAAATGACTTTTGAATGGGCAGCAAAGAGGCCTAGCGGTCATGCCATCATTTCTAACTACAAAAACCCTATTTTGTTGATCAGTGGTGAAAAAGACACGATGTGCCCAAAAGAGACTCAGATGAAAATTGTGCAAAACAACTCATTTGCAAAATGGATTGAATTGCCCAGGTGCGGGCACTTCATTCCACTTGAACACCCAAAAAAGCTGAATCAATTTCTTCAAAAATGGCTCAACACACCTACATCAAATACAAAGATTTAACATGAACTCTATCAATGAACTTGCTCTTAGACGCATACCGTTCTCGAGTTTGAGGTCCTCGACTGAAGCATTCATTGACTATTGCCTGCCTGAGTGTCGTCCCAAGTTTAACTACGCTCTGATTGGATCGGGTGTTTCACAAAATCCAAATCAGCCCGTCAATATTCGTGAGCCACACGGATTTCAACTGGGCGGTGTTTCCATACCTCATGGCAAAGTAAATCCTGCTCACATGCACTTCACCTGTGAAGTATTTTTGTGTTTTAAAGGTAACTGGTTAATCCAATGGGGCTTCAACCCTTCTTGTCAATCAGCAGAAATTGGAGAGCTGGACATTGCTTCCATCCCAACATGGATTTACAGAGGCTTCAAAAACATTGGCGTTGATGACGGCTTTTTGTTTACAGCACTAGGTGGCGATAAAACTGGCGGTGTATTGTGGGGGCCCACCACGGTTGCTGCTGCCCAAAATAATGGTGTTTACCTTACTAAGAATCACCAAATGATTGACACAACAAGGGGTGAAAGCAAACCGCCAGAAGAAGAACTCTTTGAACCCATGTCAGCCGAAGAAATAGACAAACTGAAAAAGTGGTCAGTTGAGGAAATGTCATCTCGAATTGTTCGATTCAATGAACTTGAGTGGTCCACAGCAGGCTTTTTAGATTCCTCGCTTCCTGGATGTGGCGCCCAAGTTGCGGCAGTTGTTGGACTTGGTATGTCTGAAGAAATCAATCTTCAAGCAAAAATTACTAACGCTCATGGGGTGTCAATTGAGTGGTTGCGCATCCCTGTAGGCGGCCAAATATCAAAACATTTGCTTAATGAAAAGCAAGTCATCATTGTCAAAAAATCTGAAGTTGAAATACAGCTTGAAGCTGCAGATGGCAATTACGTCACTTCAATTGCTGGAAATGAAGCTGGTTGGGATTCATTTTCTATTCCATCCGAATGCTGGCGAATTTTTAAAAACATAGGTTCGGAAGAGGCTCTCATCGCTGTTCTCATATCGGGTGATCAGCGAAAGTCAATTACTTGGTCAGACGATGTCATTCGCCAGGCCAACGACTTAGGCATTACAAAAGATGCAAATGGCTACGTTGCAGAAAAAAGATTTGTAGAACGTGCCCAATAAAAATGACATGTCAATTGATTTAACTAAGAAACCAATATGAAAGATTACGCCAGCCGGCAGCGAGCATCCCGAAAGCATGTTATCGGTTTGACTGCGGTGGTTGTGTTGCACGGGCTGCTGTTTTGGGCCATCAATTCCGGACTTGCGCGCAAGTTTGTGAAGGTCATCAAAGGACCGGTGGAAGCCGTTCTTTTGGAAGAGACCAAGCCAGACATTCCGCCACCCCCTCCGCCACCGCCGCCCAAGAATTTTCCGCCCCCACCGCCCGCTTACGTGCCGCCTGTGGAAGTGGCTGTGGCTGCGCCCACCCCTGTCAATGCGATTGCGGCCGTCTCCAACACGCCCCAGCCTGTGGCCCCGCCTTCGCCCTTGCCAGTTCAAACCACCCCAGCACCTGTGGCGGCCCCTGTGGTCACAGCCGCCGTCATCAGTGCCTCGGGATGTGAAAAGCCCGAGTACCCCAGCGCCTCCAAGCGCTTGGAAGAAGAAGGCACTGTGCAGTTGAAGTTCTTGGTAGGCGTTGATGGCAAGGTCATCGAGTCTGCTGTTGAAAAATCTTCAGGTTACAGGCGCTTGGATGAAGCGGCAAGAGCCGGCTTGTCCAAGTGTCAGTTCAAGCCCGGCACGGTGGATGGCAAGCCACAGCAAAGCTGGGCGAGCATGAAATACACCTGGCGTTTGGAATAAGTTGTTCAAAGCAAATTTATAAACAAGCCACACCTAAAACCACAAGTACCCAACACTTTTTGTTGAACATTTTTTAAATTTAATTGAATCCGTTTCAGAGGAGTCCTTCCATGATCAAACAACTCAAAACTCTCGTTCTCAGCATTGGCTTGGTAGCCGGCCTGAGCTTGGCCAGCACCAGCTTTGCCGCCAAGCCCAAAGAAGCGGCACCTGCGGCTGTGGCTCCTGCACCCGCGGCCCCTGCGGCTGAAGCACCCGCTGCTGCACCGGTTGCGGCGCCTGTTGCAGCTGAGGCTGCACCAGCGCCCGGTGCGCACGACGAGAACCCCTACGGCCTTGGCGCTCTGTGGGCGCAAGGCGACATCGTGGCCAAGGGCACCTTGCTGATCTTGGTGCTCATGTCCATGGGCTCTTGGTACGTCATCATTACCAAGTTTTTTGAGCAATCCAAAGCAGCCAAATTTGCCAAAGCCGCACAAGACTCTTTCTGGTCGGCTAACTCTTTGCGTCAAGGCGCAGACGCTTTGGCGGAAGACAGCCCTTTCCGCTTCATTGCAGAAAAAGGCCTTGAGAGTGCCAACAAGCACACAGGCCTCTTGGGCGCCGTGGACTTCAACACTTGGACCACACAAAGCATTCAGCGTGCCATTGGCAACGTTCAAAGCCGCATGCAAGACGGCTTGGCTGTGTTGGCCACTGTGGGATCAACGTCTCCCTTCGTCGGTTTGTTCGGCACGGTTTGGGGTATCTACAACGCGCTGGTGAAGATTGGCATGTCTGGCCAAGCCTCCATTGACAAAGTGGCCGGCCCCGTGGGCGAGTCCTTGATCATGACGGCCATTGGTTTGGCGGTGGCCGTGCCTGCGGTGCTCGGTTACAACTGGTTGGTGCGTCGCAACAAGGCAGTGATGGAAGACGTGAACGCCTTTGGTTCTGACTTGCACTCTGTGTTGCTGGCTTCTAGCAACAAGTAATTGAAGCAAGTCATACAAGCAAGTCATACACCTACTTCAAAATACTGAGAGGCCAACTATGGCAATGAGCGTCGGTTCAGACAAAGACGATGAGATCATGAGTGAGATCAACACCACGCCCTTGGTGGACGTGATGTTGGTGCTCTTGATCATCTTCTTGATCACCATTCCTGTGGTAACAACGTCCATCAAGGTGGACTTGCCCAAGGAGAAAAACATGGTGCGGGAGACCAAGCCACAGAACGTGATCATCTCGGTGGATGTGAAGGGCAAGATCTTCTTGTACGACACGCCCATTAAAAATTCAGACGACCTGCTCAACCGCATGAAGAAGTTTGCCGTCATGAAACCCCAGCCTGAAGTTCAGATTCGGGGCGATGGCAAGAGCGACTTTGAGTCGGTGGGCCGCGTGATGTATGCGGTGCAGCGCGCCGGCATCACCAAGGTCGGGTTCATCACTGAGCCGCAATAAAGGAAGAAGATCATGGGAATGAACGTAGGCTCCGGTTCGAGTGACGAACCAGAAGTGATGATGGAGATCAACACCACGCCCTTGATTGACGTGATGTTGGTGTTGCTCATTATGTTGATCATCACCATTCCAGCGCAATTACACACGGTGAATTTGGACATGCCGGTCTCCACACCACCCACTAAAAAGATAGACCCCGTGGTGATCAAGATTGATGTGGACGCCAGCAGCGTGATCAATTGGAATGGCAAACCGATTACAGGGCGCGCAGATTTGGAAGCCAAGCTGAAAGAAGCCTCTGCCATTCAGCCACAACCCGAATTGCACATTCGCTCGCACGCCAAGGCCAAGTACGAGTCTGTGGCGTTGGTGATGGCCAGTGCGCAGCGCTTGGGGCTCAACAAGCTGGGCATTGTGGGCTCTGAGCAGTTTGTGAATTAAATAAAGAGAGCATCTACAAAATGAGCACAAATATTCATCCCATCGATTCGCGCCTTTCAGGCATGCTGAAATCGGATAAGGTTTTAAAAGGTATTTTTAACAGCATTCCCTGCCCTTCCATCATTGAAATGTGTGGCTATGCCGGATTTGATTTTGTAGTTATTGACAACGAACATGGCAGTGCTGATTTTCAAACTACTGAAAATATGCTTCGAGCTGCTAGGTCAAGCGCCATCACACCTATCGTTAGATGTTTTGAAAGAGACATACCACGCATCTTAGACATGGGTGCCAGTGGCGTGCAAGTTCCGATGGTTGAAACACCAGAGCAAGCACTTAGGCTTTCAAGGATGATTCGATATCCTTTGCCAGGCAATAAGGGGGGCAACAGAGGCAGTGCATTTAGCCCTCGAGCAGCGGGCTATGGCGCATTTGGTGGCGTCAGTCATACGAGTTTAAGCAACGAAAGTTTGGCCCTCGTTGTGATGATCGAAACCCCCTTAGGTGTACAAAACGCAGCAGCCATTGCTGCAGTTGAGGGTGTCGATGCAGTTTTTGTAGGACCAAACGATCTGGCACACACCATGGGGCATGAGAACCGTTGGCAAGACGCGGAAGTGCAAGAGGCCATCATCAAGGTGATCAAAGATGTTAAGAAACAGGGTAAATGTCCAGGCGTATTGGCTTTGACTCAAAAAGATGAAGAATTTTATGCACCCATCGGGGCGCGGTATTTTGCCAATGTGACCACAGCGTTGTTCACACAAGCATTGCGTGAAGCTGCAAAAAGAACTGAAACAAAAATTTCATATTGAACGAACAGACACAAGTTAAAGATAAGGGGAAAAAAATGACACGCCATCATCAAGATCGATTCCTGACAACCCATGTTGGATCACTTCCACGTTCACAATCAGTTGTTGATCAAATATTTTCACTAGAGCGCGGCGAACCTGTAGACGAGGTAATCTTTGACCAAGTGATGGCAGATGCGGTTGATGATGTGGTAAGGCGTCAAGTTGTGGCCGGAATTGATATCGTCTCCGATGGTGAGATGAGCAAGATAAGCTATGCAACGTATATCAAAGACAGATACACAGGCTTTGATGGTGATAGCCCTAGGCGAACGCCAGCAGACTTGCTTGAATATCCGGGGTTTATGAATCGCGCATCAAGCGGAGGTGGCACACCCACGTACAGACGACCTTGTTGCGTGGGCCCAATTGCAGTGAAAGATGAGCGCCCTCTTCACAATGACATCAAGCGTGTCAAAGATGCAGCAAAGAAACATGGTGCAAAACATGTTTTTATGAATGCAGCATCTCCAGGTGTTGTATCGCTTTTTCAACCCAATCAGCACTATGCCAACGACGACGCATACCTTGAAGCGTTAGCACATGCTTTGCGTCACGAATACCATGCCATTGTGGACGCAGGCCTTATCTTGCAAATTGACTCACCTGATTTAGGCTTAGGTCGTCACATGATGTACAAAGATCTAGAGGATGACGTTTACCTTTCTAGAATTGAGAAACACGTTGAGGCTTTGAATTTAGCACTTGTAGCTATTCCCGCCGATCGAGTCAGAATGCATGTGTGCTGGGGTAACTACGAAGGGCCTCATCACAAAGATGTACCTCTGGCCACCATTCTGCCAACCGTACTGAAAGCCAAGCCGCAAGGCCTGCTGTTTGAGACATCCAATCCAAGACACGCGCATGAATGGGAAACATTCGCTGAGATGAAATCTGAAATTCCAGAAGACAAAATATTAATTCCTGGCGTATTAGATTCCACAACAAACTTCATTGAACATCCGCGCCTGGTGGCTCAACGCATTCAAAAGTTTGCAGAAATTGTAGGCAGAGATCGTGTGATTGCAGGCAGCGACTGTGGCTTTGGCACCTTTGCAGGATTTGGCGCCGTAGACAGTGAAATTGTTTACGCAAAATTTGCTGCTATGGCAGAAGGTGCAAACATGGCAACCAAGAAATTCTGGCCTTGACTCACTTTTTAAGTTGAGCGAAAACATCGACACCCATTTGTAAAAGCAGATGGGGCAAGTCAATCAAAACCCAATTTTCGGTTAACAGCCCGTTTTCGCAGCGCCACCAATCGGCAACACGCATGCCAATTTTTTGATGGCTGGGCTGGGTACCCAAATATGAACCCGCATGGGTGGCTGCAACACTTGGCCAACCGGTAGAGGCCACATACTGACCCTCTGCAAACCGAGCGCGATGCCCTGCCCCACGGCGATCGGGGAACGCGTGTAAAAAAGGTTTTTGATGGTGCGTCTGAAACCCAGCAATGGTCCGTGTTGAGCCAATGCCACAGGGTCCATACCACATCATGTTGGGATGCCAAAAACACTCCATGCCCATGGACGACAAATTAACACCGTCAAAATCAAAAAGCCCGCGAATCATACTGAGAGTACGCGACATGCTTTCGATGCCCTCAGCAGGATCTGTCACACCAAGTAATAAACCATTGGTATTTGCAGGACCAGGCACATACCAATCTGCACCACTGCTAGGCGGCAGCAGAGGAATGCCTGCCTGCCTTGCCAGGTCTACGATATCAAGCAGCACTCTGGCTTCAACAATTTTTCCACCAATACCATTGCTGTTGGGTTCCCATTTGTAAAACTCGCCAAATCGAAGAACAGCTGGCTCACCCGTAGCTGGAATGCCTAGCCACGGATTGCGAAAAGTTCCAACATAGTGACCCATGCATGTAACCCACAGCCCTTCATTTCGAACATGCGGCGGAGAGTAGCCAATTTCGCCTTCTGGTGGACTTTGCCAATAGCCTGCAAAGAAAAGATCTGTGTTTCGCTGCATGTCTGGAAATGCAGTAATCAGAGGCTCGTAAAAATGATCAACCGCTTCTTGCGCAGACTTGAGTTCGTTGATTGGATGAAAGACATGCCAAGATGCGTCGGGCTTGACCATACTTTTAAATGCATTTTGCATTTGATTTCCTGGACTTTGTTGAATAAAACGCCACACATCAGATTTAGATTGCGCCAATTGCTCGGCAAATAAAGTAGAGTTAGGGATGGAAGTTGTAGACATTTGATTCATTTAAAACTCTATAAAAAAGTGCATTAACCCTTGACAGCACCTTGTGTCAGGCCTGAAACAATTTGCTTTTGGAAAATGGCGATCAGTAAAATCAATGGAATGGTGATGCTGACGGCTCCGGCAATGCCTTGCATTAAAAACGACTCGCTTTCAGCATGAATAGAGTTGGCTATTGCAGCTGGCATGGTCATCATCTCTGTATTGGTAAGTGCTGAACTGAGCAGAAAGTCGTTGTAGGCCAACAGAAAGCTAAAAAGTCCGGTTGTAACAATGCCTGGCCACATAACGGGAACAATTACCTTGAAAAAGGCCTGAAAACTTGAGCACCCGTCCATTTGTGCAGCCTCATCTAATTCTTTTGGAATATGAATGAAAAAAGACCTGAGCATCCAAATTGTGAAAGGCTGATTGATTGAAACCAAGACCAATATGAGAGTGAAGCTTGAGTTACGAATTCCAAGCGCATCAAACATCGTAAAAAAAGATGGCAGCAATGTGGAATGAGGAATAGCGCGAAACGCGAGCGCTACAAGCAATAAGATAAAACCAATTCTGCCTTTGTAACGACTTAATCCATAGCCAGCCAAGCACCCGATTGACAGTGAAATTAAGACAACAAAAAACGTGACAAAACAAGTGTTGTAAAAATTTTGATAAAACTTGTTGTCAATCCATAAGTTGCTGTAGTTTGCGAAAGTCAACGGAACATTGAAGCTGAGTGATGGCGAAAATGCGTCGATGTAGTCTCTGAAAGAAATAACGCCCATCCATAAAATAGGCAAACAATTCAAAATGAGCCAAGCAAACAAGGCTAAGTACAAGGCAAATTTAGACAGATTAAACTTATGAGTCATGTTCAATTTAACGAGCATTTCGCTGCTCACTCCAAGTTCTTTTAAGCAAGGGTGCCAATAAGAAACCGATTCCAACCAGAGTCAACACAGAAGCCGCACTGGCTTTGTAAGGATTGCTTTCATCTAGCAAAATTGAATAGGTTAGAAATTGCACACTGGTTGTGAACACCCCTTGAGTCAAGACAAGAATCGGTTCAAAAACACGATAAGAGTCCATGAGATGAATGAGTGTGATAAAAATAGTCAAAGGTGCTAGGTGTGGCAAGGTGACAAACCAAAGGACCTGCAATTTAGAAGCGCCGTCTAGCCTGGCAGCCTCTAGAGAGTCTTGAGGCACCCCCTGTAGACCTGCATACAAGACAATAAAGGCAAAGGGTGACACGTGCCAGACACCATAAAAAATAACAAGCAATTTGGCCGACCATGCCTCAGACATCCAATAAATCTGAACGCCCACATGGCTTAGCAAGTTGAACACAAGACCATCGTCTCGAAACAGCCACTTGATGGCCAGAGCGCCCACTACGGGTGTGATGATGAAAGGCAATAGCGCCATTGAAATGACCAGGCCTTTAAATCGGTCACTGATCTTTTGCGTTACCAAGGCAAGCACCAACCCGATGAACAAGATAAATGGGGTGGTCACGGCCGTGTAAAGCAAGGTAAATGAGAGCGCACTCAGAAACTCATTGTGCCCATCAGTTGGCAGTTTTTGATCAACAGGGTCCGCAACACTGATTGATTGGATGCCCAGAATATTTTTGTAAAAATCGAATCCAACAAACTGACAGCTTTTGAGAGCTTGCCCATTGGCGTCCACTTTGAACCGCTGCGCTGTTACCACGTGCGATCCAAAGGGCCCTGTTTGCTCTGTTTTCTGCAGTTCAAGCACAGGACTGCAATTGACAACAGAGAGCCAAATGGTCATTAGCAAAGGAAGGGCAAGCAATACCGCCATTGTTACGGCGGAAGGCAATGTAAATTTCAAAAAGGTAGCGAGCTTCATGCCAAGTCTCGCTTTAAAAATGACTTCTCAATGGCAGACTGCTTGTAAGCATCAGCTGCACCAGCCAGTGCTTGCGCTGGATCACGCAATCCTTTGACTGCATCTGCCAGAACTTTGCCTAATTGAAGATGCGCCAAATTGAAAAAAGGCTCTGCTGGCCAAATCTTTGCACCCGCCTCCATGGCCAACTTAACGCCTGTTGAAGCTCTGCCTGGTTTGAAATTGCTGCGAACCCAAATGGCCAAATCGTTGCCCGATTCAACAGAACTTTCTGATAACATTTCCATTAAGACCGCGAAAGTTGCATCGCGTTGGTTGGGTCCATTTCGCGGCATGACAACGCCATCCCACCATAAATGTGCGGCTGTGCCACCCCCCGATCGGGCAGCAGGTGCAGGTGCGAAATCAATCAGGCCAACCACTTTGGACGCTGTGGGGTCGTCCATTCTGCTTGCGCGACTTGCCCACAGCACACCCATAGCCGCCCGCCCCTGCTGCAATTGGTTCATGACATCGTCTGCATTGGACGCCAAAGCATTGGGTGACATGTAGGGCAACATTTGGCGCATTAACTCAATGGCCTGAACGCCTTGTTCGCTGTTAAATGCAGGCAATGCTGTGCCTTCGTGGAAAAAACGACCGCCTAAACTTGAAATGACGTTCGTAAACTCGGTGGCCAAATCCCAACCTTTGGAAAAACACTGAGCAATCGGATTGGCGATAGCGGGGTCAAGCTTTTTAATGATGGCGGCGGTTGCAAACATTTCGTCGTAAGTTTTAGGAACCGATAAGCCCAATCTTTTAAAAATATCGCGACGGTAGTAGAGAACTTGTGTGTTTTGCATGAATGCAATGGCCATCGGATCACCATTCATTCGGACAATCATTCTTTCTTCAATTTTGTGTTGGTCTTTGAATTTATTGACTAAGCCTTTTAAAGAATACAGTTGGTTTTTTGAATAAAGATCGTTGAAAACACTTGCGGACACTACCGCTGCGTCAAATGGCGATTTTCCTGAAGAAGAAAATGCAATTTCTACTTCGTTCTGAACTTTTGAAGTTAACTTTACATTTACCTTCAGACTGTCAGAGGCGCAGCTTTTGGCTACCTTGGCTAGATGCTGTATGACTGGAAAGGAATTTGCAACGATGTTGACATCTGCACGGTATTTGGATTCATGGCAAATTGAACCCGCAAATACTGCAGGATTGACAACCAAGGGCAGCGCAAAACCAATTAGTTTTCTTCTTTGCATGTCAATCTTGGAATCGAATTCGATTTGTAGTGATTGAATCAAACAAATAACAAAAATTAAAATCTACAGTCAAGAAAACACTGGTGTTGATTGTGAGACGCAGGTCTTTGGGCGTTCTGACAGAAATTAAATCGGTACCAATTGTCAGTGTTGTCAAGGTGCTGTCGCCAATCAACTCAAAGCTAAATACTTTGCCGCTGAGATTGAATGTGTCTTGGGTAGTGATAGCGAGGTCTTCAGAACGAACACCAAGCACAACATCATCTTGCGTCAAATTTCCAAAACCAGGAATTTGAACGCCAGGCGCTAAAAACATACCTGCTTGTAGTTTTCCCTTGATCAAATTCATGGGTGGTGAACCTACGAAACCTGCAACGAATAAATTGGCTGGATCGCTGTATATTTTTTCAGGTGTATCAATTTGCTGAATGAGTGAATTGCTCATGACAACCACTCGGTCGGCTAAGGTCATGGCCTCGATCTGATCGTGAGTCACGTAAACAATCGTAATGCCAAGCTCACTGTGCAAATTTTTCAAGTGTGCACGCATCGACACGCGAAGCTTTGCATCTAAGTTAGAAAGCGGCTCGTCCATCAAAAAAACTTGGGGTTGCCTGACAATGGCACGCGCAAGAGCCACTCGTTGCCGTTGCCCACCAGACAATTCTTTGGGCTTCCTGTTCAAAAAATCTAGGAGCTCAACGCGTCCAGCCGCTTTTCTAACTGACTCCTCAATTTTTGCTAAAGACTCACCCCGAATTTTCAAAGGAAATGCTATGTTTTCCCGAACGGTCATGTTTGGGTACAAACCATAACTTTGAAACACCATGGCAATGTTTCGGTCTTTGGGCTCAAGGTGATTGACACACTGCCCATTGATGAATATTTCGCCTTCCGTGGGCTCTTCTAAACCAGCAATCATTCGCATGGTTGTAGATTTTCCACAGCCAGAAGGACCCAACAGAACTACAAATTCACCATCTTCAATGTCTAAATTCATAGACTGGACCGCAACAGAGCTGGCCCATTTTTTAGAGATATTTTTTAATTGAACGCGAGCCACGATTACTTCCTCGGACTCAAAAGCTGCATCCAAATTGCAACATCGTCAATTAAGTGCCACTCTCGAACCACCCGGTCATCTTGGAACTCAACGTGGGTAATGCCTAAAATTTCGAGTGGGCGGCCTGTTGGCTGGCCATAACGTCCAGAAAAACCATGAATGCCTTTGGCGCGCCATCTAACTGCAACAGCAATGGGTCTGCCTTCACGCTCATTAGCGACTGAGTGTTCTACTTGAAAAGAACTCAGTTCAAGTGATCCAGCCAAACTTTGCCAAAACTGCATGATCTGGTTTTGACCAACGGCAGACTCTCCGCCTGGCAAGGCTGAAATGATTTGTTGTGCGTAAAAATGGTCTGCATTGATCTTTTGAAAAGATCTGAAAATTTGCTCTAAGAAGTCTGCATATTTTGCAGCATGGCCTTTTTGTTCAATGTGAGAAACGTAGTAACTTGGTGCTGCAGGCATTGGGGCTTTGAAATAGCCGCCGCTTGCATCGAGCCATTTTTGTGCAAGCTCTTTTTCATTCGAACCGATCTGTCTTGCGATAGCCGCTTGATCTCGCACCAACCATTCATGAACAATTTTATTGTTAATGCACACACAATCTGCAATGGTTCGTGCATAAATTGTTCGGTGACTAGGTGTACCAAAAACACCTGTACCGGCATGTGTCATAGGACTAAAAATTCGATGCGAAGACAAATAAGCACCTTCGCTACTGCCTGAAATTACAATGTCCTCTGCCAACAACCTTCTGTCGGGAAAAGCATTCAATGTAGCGATGGTTCCATCGATGACAGCCTTTGCCCCAACGCTGACGCTGGAAGGCGTTTCAACAGCACAATCGGATGAATAGTAACGATTGA
>Ga0214921_10001690_pt1 | contig 37150 bp, 32 predicted proteins | sample LL1505_MetaG_FD_177992 | JGI IMG/M metagenome (GOLD analysis project Ga0214921, IMG submission 177992) | Freshwater microbial communities from Lake Lanier, Atlanta, Georgia, United States - LL-1505 | ecosystem: Environmental > Aquatic > Freshwater > Lake | place: USA: Georgia | collected...
GCGCCAGCTGCAGTGCCGGGTAGCTAAATACGGAAGAGATAATCGCTGAAAGCATCTAAGCGAGAAACTCACCTCAAAACTAGTTCTTCCTATAGAGCCGTCGTAGACTACGACGTTGATAGGACGAGTGTGGAAGCGTGGTAACACGTTAAGCTTACCGTTACTAATAGCTCAATTGGCTTGATTTATGCACTGAAAAATTTTTTAAAAATAAAATGTTTTTACAAATTATCAATGATTAAAAAAAATATATTTAATAAAATTAACTAATTTTTCAAATTGAGAAATAATTATTTATTAAAAGAGCTAGAGTCAGAAGCAATATCAATTATCAGAGATGCTTTTTCTAGATCATTAAATCCAGTTTTAATGTATTCTATTGGAAAAGATTCTAGTGTTTTACTTCATCTCGCAATTAAGGCTTTTTACCCTTCGCCCTTACCATTTCCATTGCTGCACATTGATACAACATGGAAATTTAAAGAAATGTATACTTTTAAAAAAAAGGTTAAAAAAAATTTAAAAGTTGACATTATTACTTATACAAATTTTTCTGGCTTACAAAAAAAAATTAATCCAATAGAAAATTCATCTCTTCATACAGATGTTATGAAAACAGAAGCTCTAAAACAAGCTATTGATTACCATAAATTTGATTTTATATTTGGGGGAGCTCGTAGGGATGAGGAACAAAGTCGTTCCAAAGAAAGAATTGTTTCATTAAGAGAAAAAGCACATTCATGGGATCCTAAGAATCAGAGACCTGAACTTTGGAGTTTATTTAATTTCCATAAAAATCAAGATCAGACTTTTCGTGTTTTCCCCATATCTAATTGGACAGAAAGAGATGTGTGGGATTATATTTTAAAAGAAAATATCAAAATTGTTGATTTGTATTTTGCTAAAAAAAGGCCAGTAGTTAATAGAGACGGAGCTTTTTTTTTGGTAGATGATAATCGTTTTCCATTAAAAAAAAATGAAAAAATTTTATTTAAAAGCGTAAGATTTAGAACGTTAGGTTGTTATCCATTAACTGCAGGTATAGAGAGCAAAGCTGCAAATTTAAAAGAGATAATAAAAGAAAATAAAAAAATTATCTTTTCCGAGCGCGCTGGAAGACTAATTGATTTAGATAAAATTAATAGCATGGAAATTAAAAAAAAACATGGTTACTTTTAATGAGTTCTCTTTCGCAAATTAAAATTATTACTTGCGGAAGTGTTGATGACGGGAAATCAACATTGGTAGGTAGAATTTTAGCAGAAACAAATAACATTTTCTCCGATCAAAAAGATAAATTAAAAATTCTTTCTAAAAGATACGGAACCACGGAAAATTTGCTTGATTATGCATTGCTCATGGACGGTCTTCAAGATGAGAGAGAACAAGGCATTACTATAGATGTGGCTCATAAATATATAAATTATAAAAATAAAAGATTGGTATTTTGTGATAGTCCAGGTCATGTACAATATACAAAAAATGTCATAACCGCCGCTTCTAATTGCAGCGTTGGTATTATTTTAATAGATGCATCAAAGGGAATATTGAAGCAAACGGCACGTCATCTTGCAATATTAGATTTTGTAGGCATAAACCATGTAATTTTTGCAGTAAATAAAATAGACAGTATTAATTATAATAAAAAAAAATTTGAAGCACTTAAAAAAGAAGTGCAAAAAATTTTTAAAGATTATTCTTTTAAATCTAAATTTATTATCCCAATATCTGCTTTAAAAAATGAAAATGTTGTAAAAAAATCAACAAAATTATTTTGGTACAAAGGAAAAAGTTTATTAGATCAGATTTTGGCAATTCCATCTAAAGACGAAAGTTTAAATATTTCTTATATTACAGTTCAGCATGTTCACAGACCTAACAATAAAACCAGGCATTATATGGGTCTAGCCAGAGGACTTCCTATTAGAAATAAATCAACAGTCTTTATTATGCCCTCAAAATTAAAAAATAAGATTAAGAATATCTATTTTGATAATAAAAAACAAAAATTTACTAATTCAAATTATCCAGTGAGCATTGAAACTGAGAGTGAATTAGATATTGCTCGCGGTGATATAATCGCACTAAAAGAAGATAATATTGAAACAGGAAATTGCTTTAATGCATCTGTGGTAATTACTTCCCAGGATAATTTGTATTCCGGAAGACAATATTTAATGAGAGTTCATAATAAAGAAACTTACGTAACAGTGACAAAAATTAAAAAAAAAATAGATTTTAACAAATATGATTCAAAAAATTTAAAAGAGTTGTTTGTAAACGAAATTGGAGAAGTAGAAATTGATACAAACGATACAATAGCATTCACGCCATTTAATAAAATAAAAGAATTAGGAGCATTCGTTATTATTGATAATGAAAATTACAATATAGTTGCAGCTGGGAAAATTAATTTTGCACTTAGAAGATCTGGAAATGTCTTTCAAAGTAAACTTAAAATAAATAAGACAAATAGATTAAATTTAACAAAACAAATTCCAAAATGTATATGGTTTACAGGCATTTCAGGATCAGGGAAAACTTCACTTGGGAATGCTTTAGAGCAAAAATTGCATAAAAAAGGCAAATTTACCTATTTTTTAGATGCTGATAATTTAAGGTTAGGCATTAACAAAGATCTTGGCTTTTCACAAAGTGACAGAGTAGAAAATATTAGAAGGATAGCTGAAATTGCAAAATTAATGACCGATGCTGGATTGATAGTTATTGTTGCAGCTATATCCCCTTTTGAAAATGAAAGAAAGTTTGCAAGATCTCTATTCAATAAAAATGAATTTATTGAAATATTTGTTAATACACCACTTCATATTTGTAGAATTAGAGACTCTAAAGGACTTTACAAAAAAGCAGCCAAGGATAAGCTTATGAATAAAATTGGTCTTGGATCAAATTATCAAATTCCAAAAAAACCAGATTTTACAGTTAATTCAGAACTAAAAGATCCAGAAAAATTAACCGAAGAGATAGTTAAAAGATTTTTTTATTAACAATTCTAAATTTAAAATTTTACTAATAAATATTAGTGCTAGCATTAATAGCGATAATTTGATTTCAAAATTCATGTTATTTATAGTAATTATATTTTAGTCTTTATTAAAAATTGTTAATTTTTTTTTAAAAAGGTATAATTTAAAAAATTAATAAATAATTTTAATTAAAAAAAATCATTAAGTGAAAAAAAAAATTATTTTTATTCTCGGAAGCGGAAGATGTGGAACTCTTGCTTTTTATCAAGCCCTACAAAAAATAAAAAGAGTAGAAGCATATCATGAATTTTTTTTTGAGCCAACTTTAAGAGCCGCAACCTTATATCATATGAAAAAAAAAAAAAAATCTTGGATTAAAAAGTTTATAAAAGAAAATCATTTATTCTCAATAAAGAATTCAAAAAAAGAAATATGGATTGACTCATCAAATGCTTTACCCTGGATTGCTGATGTTTTAGTTGAGATGTTTCCAAGTGCAAAATTTATTCATTTAATAAGAAATGGCAAAAAAGTTGTTTCATCTTTTTTTTATAAACACGGAGATATAATGTATAACAATTTTCATGTAAAAAAATTATTAAGTTTTTTAAAAAAAAAAACAAAAATAATATCATCAGAAAAAAAATATTGGAGACCACTACCAATTAATAATGAATTAGAGTTAAAGAAATTTATTAAAAATGGTCAATTTTATCGTATTTGTAGATATTGGGCAGAAATTAATAAAAAAATAAACGAATCGTTAAAGAATGCAAAACATAAAAAAACTTTTAAACTGGAAGATATTGAAAATGAAAAAAAATTATTAGAATTTAGCAAATTTATTGGTTTAAATAGAAAAGATTATCTAAATTTCAAGGCATCATTTATTAAACCAGTTAATGTCACAATACCAAAGAATTTTTATTTTACAAAAAAACAAAAAAATATTTTTAAACAAACATGCTCAGAACAAATGTTAAAATTTAATTACAAAAATAATGAAGCAAAAGAATATAAAACTATATACTAGGCAAAAAATTTGTGATTTTTGTAAGTATAAATTAACTCAGCCCTACAAACCTATAAATTCAAAAAGAAATATATTAACTTTTTACTGCAAAAACTGTTCATTATTGCAAAGTATTCCTCAGAAAAGATTTAAATCATTTCCTAATCCGTCAATGTCTTTTGATGCTGATAGATCAAGTATTATGTATACTAAAGAATTAGTTTTGCCTTATCATATTTCATTTTTCAAAAAAAATAGAGTCGATTTTTCTAAAATTAATTCGTGTTTAGACATTGGTTCTAACAGGGGACATTTTTTTAGATATATTTTAAAAAAAAATAAAAATATTAGAATAACAGCAGTTGAAACAAGAAAAGAACTAATTAAAAATTATAAATTTAATTCTAATGTTAAAATATATAATTCAAGATATGAGACTTTCGATACTGTCGAAACATTTGATTTTATTTATAATGTTCACACATTAGAACATCTGACTTCATGTTCCTGGGGCATCGAAAAAATGAAAAAGCACTTGTCACACAGTGGGAAAATTTTTATAGCCGTTCCAAATATTAATTCAATAGATAATAATTTTTTTGAAGAAATTTTTATTGATCCTCATACTTTTCATTTTACGAATAATGTTATGATTAAAATTTTTAATCTATTTGGACTAAAAATTATTGCTAAAAATACAACAGGAGATGAATTGCAATATCTGCTGTCTAAAGATTTAAAAAAGACTAACGTGAATAATAATAGATATCTTGAAAAAAAAAAATTTTTTTTTGATAAAAAAAAATCATTATATTTATATAAAAAAAGAATTAATAAAAACAGACAAGATTTAAAAAAAAAAGCAAAGAGAATTAAAAAATTACTATTAAATAAAATTAACGTAGTTTTTTGGGGAGCAGGTAGAATTTTTGATGGCCTAATTAAAATCGGCAACATAAAACCAAACCCAAACATAAGAATAATAGATAGAAATTTATATAAATATTTTAAAACTTTACATAATTTCAGAATTTTTAAGCCATCTGATTTAAAAAGAGATGAGTCAAAATCTATTTTAGTGATATGTTCTAGAATTTATAAAAATAGTATTCTTAAAGAAGCAAAAAAATATTCTTTTAAAAAATATATTAGAATCTTCTAAATATGAATATACGAAAAATTAAAAAAGCTAATAATTTTGAGTTAAATTTAATAGCTAAAGATATTAGAAGATTTCTAATTAAATCTATTTCTAAAACAGGCGGTCATATTGGCGCTAATCTATCCACGATCGAATTAACTATCGCATTACATAAAGTTTTTAACTCTCCAAAAGATAAAATTATTTTTGACACTGGACATCAAGGCTATACACATAAAATTATCACAGGTAGAGCAGATAAGTTTAATACATTAAATCAAAATGGAGGATTAAGTAGGTTCGTCAGCAGAAAAGAATCCGCACATGATATTATTGACGCATCTCATGCTGGTACCGCTTTGTCATTCGCATGTGGTTTTGCTCATAATCAAAATAATAAAAAAAAGTTTTACACGATAGCAATTGTTGGCGATGGAACTATGGTTGAAGGTATGAATTTTGAGGCTTTAAATTTTTCGAGTGTTAATACAAAAAATCTTATAATTATTTTAAATGACAATGAAATGGCTATTGATAAAAGCGTTGGTGGTTTTAAAAGTTTAACAACGGGTAGATATTGGAAGAAAAAAACTAGAAATTTTTTTAAAGGTCTGAATCTAGATTATTATGCAATCGAAGATGGTCATAATATAACTAAAATTGTTAATGTATTAAATAGAGTTAAAAAAAAAGAAAAAACTACGGTTATTCATTTAAAGACTCAGAAAGGCAAGGGTTTGGAATTTGCAAAAAAGCATAAATACAGAATGCATTTTTCAATGCCATTTGATCCATTAACTGGAGAAGGATCAAGTCCAACTATTCTAGGAAAAACTATGGGAGTAGTTGCCGCTAAAAAAGTAAATGAAATTTTATCTAAAAATAAATCTGCTATAGCAATTACACCTGCAACTCCATACGCTTCATATTTAGATGAAATTGAAAAGAAAAATCTTAGTAGAGTGATAGATGTAGGAATGGCGGAACAGCATGCTGTTGGTTTTGCCGCCGGATTGTCTTTAAGAGGTTTAAAGCCAATTTTGTTTGTTCAGTCAACTTTTCTTCAAAGAGCCTACGATCAATTATTACACGACTTGTCCTTTATGAAATCTGATGTCCTGATTATTTCTGCTAGATCAGGTTTTGCTGGATTTGATTCTCCGACTCATCATGGAGTTTTCGATATATCTTATTTAAATTCAATACCTTATTTAAAAATCTTTTATCCAAATACTGAAGTGAAATTAACTTCGATTATTGAAAAAATTATGTCAAAAAATAATAAAGGGCCATCTATAATACTACTACCGTACGAAACAATTGACAATAAAGTTACTTTTGACAACAAAGTATTAATTAGTAAAAAAAGTAGCCATTTTAATCTTATAATATTTTGTTTGTTAAATACATTAAAAGTTGCAGATGAAATAAGAAAATCAAAAGAATTAAAAATATTTATAAATATTAAGATATATTGCTTAGATAAAATTAAACCGCTGAATTCTAGAGAAATAACAAAAGTAATTAAAAATAATAAAAAATCAAAATTTATTTCTATAGAAGAAAATGTTTTAAATGGAGGACTAGGATCAATAATTAAGAGTCAATTTTATGATCATAAATTAGACTTAATAAATTTTGGAATAAAGGATAAATTTATTGAACCCGGAGATAAAGAATGTTGTCTTGAAAAAGCTGATATTAATGCGAAAAAAATTATTTTATTTTTAAATAAAAAATATGGAAAAAAAACTTCAAAATAAAATTGCTTTAATAACCGGAGCGAGTGGAGGAATCGGCCAATCCATAGCCATTAAATTAGCAAAAAACGGATGTAAATTAATTCTAACATATAAGACAAATTATAAATCAATTAAGAGTTTATCAGATAAATTAAAATTAACTGATGCAAAATTTGATATTATAAAAGCTGACATTACTAAAAAAAGAGACAGAAAAAAGATTATTGATCATATAAATATAAAAACTAATAATAAAATAGATATTTTAATAAATAATGCAGGCATAAACAAAGTTAAAGAATTTGAAAAGATTAGCGAAAAAGACTGGGATATATTGATGGACATAAATTTAAAATCAACTTTTTTTTTGACTCAAAAAATTTTTAAAATCATGAAGAAAAACTTTTTTGGAAAGATTATTAATATTTCATCAGGAGCTGCTTTGTATCATGGTCCAAAAACAGCACATTATGCAATCTCAAAAGCTGGAATAATAAGTTTTACGAAACTTTTGGCAAGGTTTGGTGCTAAATACAATATATTGTGCAATGCAATTGCTCCAGGAATTGTTAAAACCAATCTAACTAAGAAAGAGATCAAAGGAACCGGTGGTAGTACCTATATAAATATGACTTTATTAAAAAAATTTTGTTCACTGGATGACGTTTCTAACGCTGTTTTATTTTTGGTATCTAACGAGCAAAATTATATTACAGGCGAAGTAATAAATATTACTGGTGGCGCATATCTTGGATAAAAGTTATTTTATCGTTCTCGGCGCTAGTTCAGACCAGAAAGAATCAATACTTGCAGCAAATGAATTAGGATTTAGAACTTTGGTTTTTGATAAAAATAAATTTTCAGACTGTAAAAAGTATGCTTATAAATTTTTTAACATTAGTACAGTAAATTTCTCGTTAATAAAAAAAAAAATAGATAAATATAAAAAAAAAATTGCAGGGGTAATAACTCAGGGGTCTGATATCCCATTTACAGTTTCTAAAATAGAGAAATATTTAAAAATTTACGGAAGAACTCCTTTAAATTCAGCACTAGTATGTTCAAATAAATTATTAATGAAGAATTTTTTTGCTCAAAATAAAATTCCAACGGCAAAACAATTTAAAAATATCGATCAAATAGAAAAATCTGACTATCCTGTTGTTGTTAAGCCTATTGATATGTCGGGTTCAAAAGGTGTTTATTTTTGTAGAAATTTTGATGAAATTAATTTTTTTTCTAAAATATCAAAAAAAAAATCAAAAAAAAAAAAAATTATTATTGAGAAATTTTTAAATGGGCCTCAACTAAGTACAGAATCACTAATTATAAATAAAAATGTTTACACTTTTGGATATGCCGAAAGAAATTATAGCGACACTAAAGAATTTTATCCTAACATTCTTGAAAATGGAGGAACACAAATAGCAAAAAAATATTTTTCTTACAAAAAAAAAGTAGATTTTTATATAAAAAAAATTGCAAAAAAATTGAAGATAGATAATGGTGTAATTAAAAGCGATTTAGTTATAAATAATAATCGTATTTCATTTATAGAAATTGCAACGCGTTTATCAGGCGGTGACTTTTCAGCAACTTTAATACCAAAGAGTACCGGTGTAAATTTCATTAAATGTGCAGTCAAAAATGCTGCGGGTCTAAAAGTTTTTAAGAATGAATTAATTAGTCTCAAAAATATAAATAAAAATTATTACGCCAATAGATATTTTTTTTCAGTTGATAAAAAAAATATTAAAAAAATATATGTGCCAAAATTTTTAAAAAATGTTAAGTGGATACATAAATTAGAATTTAATACTAATAGACTTATCAAGAAAACACAGTCACACAAAGATAGGTATGGTGTTTTTATAGTGTCAGCAAAAAATCTAACTCAACTTACAAAAAGAATTAATTTTGTTTATAATAATATTAAAATATTTTATGAATAGACCATATTTTATTGCTGAAATATCCAGTAACCACAATAATTCATTAAGCCGAATAAAAAAGCTTGTCGCATCCGCAAAGCAATCAGGTTTTGATGCAGTCAAATTTCAAGTTTTTAAGATAAAAGAATTATTTCATACAAATGTTTTAAATAAATCCAAATTACATCGAGATAGAAAAAAATGGGAATTAAATTTAAATTATTTAGAACAAATAAGAAAAGAGTGTAATAAAAATAAGATTGAATTAGGTTTTACTCCTTTTTATTTAGAAGCAGTAGATGTTTTAGAAAAATATGCTGATTTTTATAAGATAGCATCCTATGAATTACTATGGACCGATCTTATAAAAAAATGTGCAAAAAAAAATAAAAAATTAATTATTTCTACTGGCATGGCAAATATGCAAGAAGTAAAGAAGGCTTTCAAATCGGCTAAAAAATATTTGAATAAAAATAAATTAAGCTTTCTTCATTGCGTTTCGGCATATCCTGCAAGTTATAAGCAATGTAATTTATCTTCAATAAAAACTTTAAGATCTAATTTTAAATGCAAGGTGGGATGGTCAGATCATACCACAGATAAAGATGTTATTATAAGAGCAGTTAATTATTGGCATGCGGATGAAATTGAAATGCATTTTGATATTGATGGAAATGGATTTGAAGCAAATGCAGGTCATTGCTGGCTACCTAAAGACTGCTATGATTTAATAAATACTATTAGAAAAAATGAATTAATGGATGGATTAGATGGAAAAAAACCATCAGATATTGAAAAATTAGAAAGAAATTGGAGAGCGGATCCCAGAGATGGTTTAAGACCTCTTTTGAAGATTAGAAATAAAATCTGACGTGAAATATATGTTAAAAAACTATTATAGCCAAAGAAATAAAATTATTCATAAACAGAGCACAAGAACTAGAGAGGAGCTTGCTAATAATGAAGTTAGTACAATTTTATATTTAATAAAAAACCTTTTTAATTTTGAAATTAAAAAAGAATTAAAAGTTTTAGATGTCGGCTGTGGAGATAAATTTCTCAAAGAGTCTTTTGAAAGTAAGGGTCTTTTATATCAAGGCATAGATATTGATGTAATCGATTTTAATAATGATGAATTTCCATTTCCAGATAACTCTTTTGACCTTGTTGTTTCTCTTGCGGTTATTGAACATATTAAAAATACTGAAAATTTTTTAAGTGAAATTAATAGAATTTTAAAAAAAGGGGGTTTTGTTTTCTTTAGTACACCTAATTGGTGTTATGCTTTTAAAAATTTCTATGACGATTATACGCATGTAAGACCTTATACTAAAAAATCATTGTCAAAAATATTAAGTGATTTTAATTTTGTAGATATTCATATACTTCCAGGATTGAGAAATAAATATTTTTGGCAGTATACCATCCCTTTCGCAGAATTTTTTGCGAAGCTCTTGCCATTTACGGGTGATGCTAAATTTATTCCGTCATTTTTAAAAGGAAAAGCAACTTCGCTTTTTGCATTGGCTAAAAAATGAAAATTCTTATTACAGGATCTGCTGGTTTTATTGGTTCTGCTTTAACAATAAAAATGCTAGAATTGGGTCATGAAGTTATAGGAATTGATAATCATAATGATTATTACAATGCACGTTTAAAAGAAGATAGGCTTGCTCGACATTTAAATCATGATAATTATGAGCATATCCGCGCTGATATTGTAGATACAAAAGCAGTTCTAGATATATTTAAAAAGTACTCACCGCAGATAGTTTTTCATTTAGCCGCTCAAGCAGGTGTCAGATATTCAATTGAAAATCCTTCATCTTACATCAACAGTAATTTAGTTGGTTTTGGCAATATTTTAGAGGGTTGTCGGCACAATAATATTCAACATTTAGTTTATGCAAGTTCATCAAGCGTTTATGGAGCTAATACTTCAATGCCTTTCTCTATACATCACAATGTGGATCACCCATTAAGTTTGTATGCCGCAACTAAAAAAGCAAATGAACTTATGGCTCATAGTTATAGTCATCTATATAATCTTCCGACCACAGGATTGCGTTTTTTTACAGTTTATGGGCCATGGGATAGACCAGATATGGCATTACAAAAGTTTGCTAAAGCAATAACAAGTGGTGAAATAATTAATATATTTAACAATGGAAAACATCAAAGAGATTTTACTTATATTGACGACATAATAGAGGGATTAACAAAAGTTGCAACTGAACCTGCCTTACCAAATTATGACTGGACGAGTGATAATCCAGATCCAGGAACAAGCAAGGCTCCATGGAGATTATACAATATAGGAAATAATTGTCCGATAAATCTCATGGACTATATTTTTGCTTTAGAAAAGGCTTTAGGAAAAAAAGCTAAAAAAAATTATTTACCAATACAGCCAGGAGATGTTCTTAATACGTATGCTAATGTTGATGATTTAGTGAAAAAATTTAATTACAAACCTAAGACCACTGTAGAAGATGGCATCAATAAATTTGTACAATGGTTTAAAAAGTACTACGAATGCTAACTAATCTTAAAAAATTTTTAGAGCTACTTTCAAGCATTGAAAAAAAAAAGCTTATCATTCTTGTGTTCATGATCTTAATTATGGCATTGGTAGATATGTTAGGCGTAGCTTCTATTATGCCTTTCATGGCAGTTTTAGCTAACCCGGAGCTGATAGAAACTAATAAAATTCTAGCCGAAATGTATGTTTATTCCAGGTCAGCGGACAAAGAGTCTTTTTTTTTTATATTAGGATTAATTGTTTTTTTCATTTTAGTATTTTCTTTATTTTTTAAAGGAATGACAACTTATTTTCAAATACGATTTGCCATGATGTGCGAATATACTATCGGCAAAAGATTTATCGAGGGGTATATTCACCAGCCATATGTTTGGTTTTTAAATCGTCATAGTGCAGAATTAGGAAAAAACATACTTTCCGAAGTGCAAACTTTTATCTTAAATGTTGTCATGCCTTTTATAACGATATTTTCTCAAGGAGCAGTTGTAATTGCAATTTTTGTTTTATTATTATTTATTGATACTTTGCTTTCTTTGTCAGTCTGTTTTTTTCTAGGACTATTTTATTTTGGAATTTATAAGATAATGAGTCAAAAGCTATCTGCCATTGGTCAATCTAGGTTAGATGCTAATGAAGGGCGCTTTACAGCAGTTATTGAGACTTTTGCAGCTTCTAAAGAAATAAAAATTGGTAATCATGAGGATGTTTGCATCAAGAGGTTTTCTAATCCAGCAAAAATTTATGCAAAGCAGCAAATTACAGCCGAGGTAATCTCTACTTTGCCTAGATTTATGTTTGAGGCTATTGCCTTTGGTGGCCTGATGTTAGTCATTCTTTATCTTATGAATAATAAAGGTAATTTTTCTAATTCTATTCCGATTATAATACTTTATGCTTTTGCTGGTTATCGATTAATGCCTGCTTTACAATTTATTTATCGAGCTGTTTCTCAGATTCGTTTTGCAGAAGCTTCATTGAATTTTTTATATAATGACTTAATAAAGTTAAAAAAGTTAAATTCAGGTTCTAAAAATTTTAATATAATTAAATTTGAAAATGATATTCAATTAAAAAATATTATATTTAAATATCCAAATTCGGACAATCTAGTTCTTAAAAAACTTTCTTTAAAAATTCTAGCAAAGAATGCAGTAGCCTTGGTTGGAAAAACTGGTAGTGGGAAGACTACTATTGTTGATTTGATAATGGGCATCTTAAATCCTTTAAACGGAACTTTGGAAGTTGATGGAAATATAATTGATAGCAATAATTGTAAATCATGGCAAAAAATAATTGGGTATGTCCCTCAACAAATATATTTAGCTAACGATACAATCGAAGCAAATATAGCTTTTGGTATTGATGCTGATAAAATAAATTCTTTGGAAATAGAGAGATCAGCGAAAATCGCAAATTTACATGAATTTGTGACAAATCAATTACCAGAGGGTTATAAAACTTTTGTAGGCGAAAGAGGAGTCCGGTTGTCAGGTGGACAACGTCAAAGAATAGGGATTGCTCGTGCACTTTATCATAATCCGAAAGTTTTAATAATGGACGAAGCCACCAGCGCTTTAGATGGTCTTACAGAAAAAGCCATTATGCAAACAATCAATGAGTTGAGAAATGATATAACAATTATTATAATTGCTCATCGTTTAAGCACAGTTCGAGAGTGCGACCAGATATATCTTGTGGACGATGGAAAAATTATAGCACAAGGAAATTTTTTAGAACTAATCCAAAAAAACGATATATTTAGTTCTATGGTTTCTCAATACAAACAGTAGTATAATTTTATAATGCTAAAAAAGTCATCTATATTAATTACAGGAGGAACCGGCTCTTTTGGAAAGGCTTTTGTAAGCATGACCTTGAAGCATTACAATCCTAGGAGACTCGTAATTTTTTCTAGAGATGAAATGAAGCAATGGGAAATGGCAAAGTTATACAAAAATGATAGCAGAGTTTTATTTTTTGTTGGAGATGTAAGGGATAAGGAAAGGCTTCATAGGGCCTTACACGGCGTAGAATACATTGTTCATGCGGCAGCAACAAAAATCGTTCCTACAGCCGAGTACAATCCTTTTGAATGTATTAAGACCAATATAAATGGAGCAATGAATTTAATAGATGCAAGCATTGATCAAAAAGTCAAACAAGTTGTTGCGTTATCAACCGATAAAGCGAGTAGTCCTATAAATCTTTATGGAGCCACTAAGCTTGCATCTGATAAATTATTTGTGGCGAGTAATTCCTCTTATGCAGCAGGGCACAAAACAAGATTTTCAGTTGTGCGTTATGGCAATGTAATGGGTTCTAGAGGTTCTATAATTCCTTTTTTTTATAGTTTAAGAAATAATAAATCTTTGCCAATTACAGATATAAGAATGTCACGTTTTATGATTACACTCGAAGAAGGTATTAATTTAGTATGGCACGCTTTTGCTGATATGGTAGGTGGCGAGATTTATGTTAAAAAAATTCCATCGATGAAAATAGTTGATATCGCAAGCTGCATAAGTCCAAATGCAAAACATGAGATTATAGGCATAAGACCTGGTGAAAAATTGCACGAAGAAATGATTAGCGTTGATGAATCTTATAATACGTATGAGTTTAATGATTATTTTAAAATACTGCCTGCTTTAAATAAGTGGAATTTAGACGAAATGAGAATAAAAAAAGGGAAGTTAGTGTCAGATAGATTTTCATATACTTCAGATAAAAATACGAAATGGATGAGTCCTAAAAATTTAAGGAGCTGGATAGAAAAGAATAAAAATTTTTTAGATTAATTTTGATGATACCTTATGCCAAACAGGACATAATAAAAGAAGATATAGACGCTGTAATTGAGGTTTTGAAGTCCGCTTGGCTTACTCAAGGTCCTGTTGTTAAAAAATTTGAAGATTCTATTATTGACTTTACCGGGGCAAAATATGCGACTGCAGTTAATAGTGCAACAAGTGCATTACATATTGCTTGTTTAGCTATGAATGTAGGGCCGGGAGATTTGGTGTGGACGAGTCCAAATACCTTTGTGGCAAGCGCAAATTGTGCTCTTTATTGTGGAGCCAATATTGATTTTGTAGATATAGATCCACAAACATACAATATGAGTATTGAGTCTTTAAAAAAAAAACTAAAAAATGCTGAAAAAAATAACAAATTACCAAAAGTAGTAATTCCGGTGCATTTTGCAGGACAACCATGCGATATGGCAGAGATTTATAATCTTAGTAAAAAATATAATTTTAAAATCATAGAAGATGCTTCTCATGCAATCGGTGCCTCCTATAATTTTGCAGAAGAAAACCCAAAAAATCTAACCGAAAAATCAATTCAAAAAATTATAATTGGATCCTGTAAACACAGTGATATTACAGTATTTAGCTTTCACCCAGTTAAAATTATCACAACAGGCGAAGGAGGAATGGCTATGACCAATGATCAAAATTTAGATGCAAGAATGAAGCTATTTCGATCTCATGGAGTAACAAGAGATGAGAAGTTTATGACACGTCCTTCCGACGGCGCTTGGTATTATCAACAAATAGATCTAGGTTATAATTATAGGATGAGTGATATCCAGGCAGCAATTGGCTTTCAGCAAACTAAACGTATTAACAAGTACGTATCTCGCAGGCACAATATTGCTGAATTTTATGATAAATCATTTCAAGATTTACCAATAAATATTCCTTGGCAACTACCAAATACATACTCATCATATCATCTTTACGTTGTTACCTTGGACGACTCTATTAATTTTGAGCAGCATTCTAAAATTTTTAATGTATTAAGAGCTAATGGTGTAGGAGTTAATTTGCATTACATTCCTGTTCACACACATCCATATTTCAAGTCTCTTGGATTTAAAAAAGGAGATTTTCCAGTTTCAGAAAATTATTATAAAAAAGCAATTAGTCTACCAATGTACCCAACTTTGCTAGATGCAGAGCAGGACCTTGTCATTAAATCTATAAAAGAATATTTTGCATGAAATGGGCGCTCGGAACAGCTCAATTTGGTATGGATTATGGCATTACCAATAAAAGTGGTAAGACAAAAAAAAAAGACGTTAGGACAATTTTAGAAAAAGCTCGTAATGCAGAAGTAGATATGCTGGATACAGCTATTGCTTATGGCGAAAGTGAAAAATGTCTTGGGCAGATTGGTGTAAATAATTTTAAAGTTATAACTAAATTACCAGCGATTCCAGAAAATATAATAAATGTTGAGAACTGGATTGAAGACCAGCTCAATGGGTCTCTAAGAAGATTAGGATTAAAATCTATTCATGGGTTGCTTTTGCATAGGCCTGAACAACTTAAGTTTTCAGTTGGAAAAAAAATTATAAATACTTTAAAAAATTTAAAAAGACGTGGTTTGGTTGAAAAAATTGGCATATCTATTTATGGACCAAATGAACTTGAAATGTTAATTGACAATTTTTCAATTGATATTGCGCAAATTCCAATAAACATATTTGATAGAAGAATAATTTCTACTGGATGGCTTTCTAAGTTAAAAAAATTGCGGATAGAGGTGCATGCACGGTCAGTTTTTTTACAAGGTCTCTTGCTAATGAGTCGTTCAGAATTGTCAGAAAATTTTTTATATCAGAACAATCTCTGGATAAGATGGTATCAGTGGCTAAAAGAGCAAAATGATATTGAGCCAATAAAAGCCTGCTTAGGATTTATTTCTTCTTTGAAGGATGTTGATCGAATTATCGTCGGTGTAAATAACGTCAGACAATTTGAAGAAGTATTAAAAGTAATTAACAACCCCTTAAATATTGACTACCCAAATTTTGAATGTCAGGATGAAAAATTACTTAATCCATCGAATTGGTAAGTATGAATATAATTGCAATTATTCAAGCCAGAATGAGCTCTTCAAGATTGCCTAAAAAAGTTTTACTACCTCTTGCAGATAAACCCGTACTTGAGCATGTTGTGAGCAGATTAAGATATTGTAAAACTTTTAAAAATATTATTGTAGCCACCTCTATTCATCATTCAGACGAACCTATTGTAAATCTTTGTAAAAAAAATAATATAAATTTTTTTCGAGGAAGTTTAAATGATGTTCTTGATAGATACTATCAAGCTGCAACAATTAATAAAGCAGATATTATAGTGCGTATTACTGCTGATTGTCCCGTCATAGATCCGCAAATTGTTGACGAGGTTGTTAAAGGTTTTTTATCAGGTGATTATGACCTTTATGGCTTGAGCGGGTCATTTCCTGACGGTCTTGACTGTCAAGTCTTTAAATATTCTGCCTTAAAAAAAGCTTGGAACGATTCAATCTTACCATCAGATAGAGAACATGTGGGAACTTACATAGAAAAAACTCGTCCAGACCTATTCAAAATTGGAGGTTTGGAGAAATTTAAAAATTTAGAAAGTTATAGGTGGACTCTTGATCAGCATGAAGATTACGTTTTTTTAAATGAAATTTTTTTAAATCTATACAAGCAAGATAGCTTATTTTTAACTAATGATATATTAAAACTGTTAAATTCAAAACCTAAATTAAAAAATATTAATTCAAATATTATACGTAATGAGGGGTATTTAAAATCAGTTCAACGGGACTAAATGACAAAATATAATTTAGATGAGTTAAAAAATAGCAAGGGTGTTTCTTTGTACAATCTTGCTAAATCTATAATTCCAGGAGGAACGCAACTTTTATCCAAGCGTCCAGAAATGTTTGCCCCTGAGATTTGGCCGTCTTACTATTCTAAGTCAAAAGGATGCCGTATATGGGACTTGGATAACAGAGAATTTATAGACATGTCAATTATGGCTGTAGGAGCATGTATTCTTGGTTATGCAGACGATGAAGTTGATGAAGCTGTAATTGAAGCAATAAAAAAAGGAGTAAGCAGTTCATTAAATTGTCCAGAAGAAGTTCAGCTCGCTAATGCTTTAATAGAAATCCATCCTTGGTTTGATATGGTGCGTTATGCTCGAAGCGGTGGTGAAGCTATGAATATTGCTGTTCGAATTGCGAGAGCTTTCACTAAGCGAGAAATTGTTTTATTTAGCGGTTACCATGGTTGGCACGATTGGTATCTGGCCGCAAATCTCAATAACGATGATAATCTTGACGGTCAACTAATGCCAGGCCTCGAGCCAAATGGAGTACCGAGAGGTTTGTCGGGATCCGCGATTCCTTTTGATGCAAACTCCATAAATTCTATTAAAGAAAAAATAAAGGGAAAAGAGAAAAAAATAGCAGCTATAGTAATAGAGCCTGCCAGAGGAGAAGACGCGCCGAAGGATTATTTAAAAGCGTTGAGAGAAATTGCCAATGAAATCGGTGCAGTTCTTTTGTTTGACGAGATAACCAGTGGTTTTCGAATGTGTGCAGGAGGTATTCATCGTAATTACAATGTTCATCCCGACATGGCTGTATTTGCAAAAAGCATGGCTAATGGCTATGCAATGTCTGCTATTTTAGGAAAAGAGCAAGTTATGCAAGCAGCACAGAAAACTTTTATTTCTAGCACAAATTGGACAGACAGAGTTGGACCAACGGCTGCATTGGCAACTTTAAAAAAATATCAAAGAGAAGAGGTTCATAAGCATATTATTAAAGCAGGAAATAAAGTCCAAAATTTTTGGAAAGATGCAGCTGCAATTAATAATTTAAAAATTAAAGTGACAGGATTACCACCTTTAGCTGCATTTTCTTTCGATTCACCAAAATCAATTGAGTTGAATACTTGTTTTACAATTGAAATGCTTAAGGAGGGTTTTTTAGGTTTTAGACAATTTAAGCCTTCTTTAGCTCATACGGATAGCATTTTATGGGATTATGAGAATGCTGTTAAGAGTGTTTTTAAAATTTTAGCATCAGATTTAGATTGTAATTCCTTAAATACTCCTATGCATCATAGTGGATTTAAACGTCTCACTAAAGAATAGTAACAATGTTAAAAAAATATTTTTATATATTTGTATAAAATGAACGCCTTAATTGTTTGTCAGGCGGGCAAGAAGGTAGGACTTGGCCATTTATCAAGGTCAATTGTAATCGCCAAAATACTTAAAAAAAATTTTCAGGCAAATGTTAAATTACTCATTCAAGGCAATCCAGTTTTTCACAAAGATTTAATCAATTTTAAGCATGATTTTTTTCCTTCAAAAAATAGTATGGTTAAAAAATTACGCATCCAACATTCTATAAATATTGTTTTTTTTGATCTTCATCCGAAAATGGTTCCTTTAAATTTTGTTGAAGCTCTTAATTATTTTCGTATCAGCAAAACTAAATTAATTGCAATAGACGGGCTTATTGATTTTCGGTCTAGTTTAGATTTAATTTTTATTCCATCTTTTCAATGTTTTGTTGCTAACGTATCTTCGAGGGGTGCGCCAATAATTTACGGATGGGATTGCTTTTTGTTAGATCACTCTTTTAAAAAAAAAAATTGGTCACCAGGTCAAAATGTTATTGTTTTAACAGGAGGCAGTGACGTTTCAAATTTAGGCAAAAATTTGCTAGAGTTATTAAATAAAAAATTACCCAAAGATACAAATTTAGACTGGGTGGTTGGACCATATGCTTCAAGACCAATTTTAAAAAAAAAAAAAAATATTAATATTAAAGAATATTTATCACCCGATAACGTAAGTAAATTGATGCAAAAAGCAAATTATGCAATAACAGTATACGGTGTAGCTTTTTTTGAACTTTTAAAAACAGGAGTTCCAACTATAGTTTTTCCAGCAATCAAAAGTAAAAATAAAGCAGAGATTGATATAATTAAAAAATCAGGGGTTGCCGTCGTGGGAAAAAATAAATATGAAGCAACAGAACTATTAGTAAAACTAATGTCGAATAACAAGCAGGCTTTTTCAATTTTTAAAAAAGCCTCAAGTAAGTTAGAAATTTCAGGGGACATTCGCTTATCTGCTGAAATAGCTAAATTATTTAAGAAAGAAAAGAAATCTTAATGTCATTAAAATTATTTGCTTTTTTTCATCTAAATATATTTTATTCTTCCATAGATGAGAAAGATCGCTCCGAAGTAATAAAAAAATGTTACTGGCCATTATTAAAGTTAATTAAAAAATATAATTTACCTTTAGGAATAGAAATGCCAGCTATTACAGCGCAGATTATTAATGAAATTGATCCTTTATGGATTAAAGAATTAAAGGGACTTTTGAATGAAGATTCGTGTGAACTAATAGGAAGTGGATATGCTCAAATTATCGGACCTTTGGTTCCAGCGAATGTAAGTATGGCTAATTTAAGAATTGGTAACAAAATATATAAAAAATTTTTTAATGTTAAGCCAGCTGTAGCTCTTGTAAATGAGCAGACGTTCTCATCTGGTTTAGTGTCATTATACAAAAAGTCTGGTTACCAATCCATTATTATGGAATATGACAATCCAGCAGCCTTCAATCCTCTTCTGAAAAAAAATATGTCTTATTACCCACAAAAAACAAAGGGACCCGGGGGAGAAAAGATTAATTTGATATGGAACAGATCAATAATCTTTCAAAAATTTCAGAGATATGCACACGGACAACTGGATTTGAATGAGATGGTAAAATATATCAAAAGTCATTATTCATCAATTAATGACCGTGCTATTTCAATTTATGGAAATGATGTAGAAATTTTTGATTATCGTCCCGGAAGATACAAAACTGAATCTCCAATAAACAGACAAGGTGAATGGGAGCGTATAAACATTTTGTTTGAGGCTTTGCTTAAAGAAAATAATATAAATTTTGTAAAACCATCTTCGGTTTTAAAACTTATGAGTCTACCAGAAGCAGGCAAGACCATTGAGCTGACGACAGCGGATCAGCCAATAGCTGTTAAAAAACAATCAAAATATAACGTTACTCGTTGGGCAGTTACAGGAAGGAACGATATTTTGGTCAATACAATTTGTTGGAAATTGTATGGAGCAATTTTAAAATCTAAAAAGTCAAATGAAAATGACTGGCAAGAATTATGTTATTTGTGGAGCAGCGATTTTAGAACACATATTACTGAAAAGAGATGGAATAATTATCTAAAGAGATTAAAAAAATTTTCTAAAAAATGGAAGGTAGAATATATTGCTATTTTTAAAAAATCTATTTTATCCAAAAAAAAAATTAAAAAAAATATCAATTTAAAAGAAATAGATTTTCAGAAAGAAATTAAAAAATATCCATATTTACAAGTCATAAAAAATAATAGTTTACTTAATTTTAGTGGAAAACGATTAGAAGTATGCTTTAACTTAAATAGAGGTCTGGCAATTGAATATTTTAAAGATTTTAAAATTGGAAAAAAAAAATTATTTGGAACAATTGAACATGGTTATTTTAACGACATACGTTTTGGGTCTGATTTTTACAGTGGACATACAGTTTTTGAACCTACAGGAAAACATAAGATTACAGACTTGCTTAAAGTTAGACCGCAAGTAGAGGAAACTAAAAATGGCCTTATTATATCCGCTGTGATTAAAAATACTTTTGTATATTTGAAGAAGACCTGGACTATCGACGATTCAAAAGGTGTCTTGAGCCTTAATATTGTTCTTAATTGGAACAAATTAAACACCAGTTCATTGCGTTTAGCTTACATAACTTTAATCCCAGGGTCATTCTATAAAAAGAATCTTCAATACAGAACTCACAATGGAGGATTTGAAATGGAAACGCAATTCATAAACAATAAAAAAAACTTTTCCCATTGCGCTCCAGCGTCTTCATTAATTTCTTCAACGCAGGGGATAGGAATAACGGATGGAATTATTGAAATTGGAGATGAAAAAAATAGAATAAAAATAAGCTTTGATAAATCTAAAGCAGCACTCATTGGATTGCTTTCTCACTCGTTTATTAGAGGTAAAAACTTAACTCGATTAATGCTGTCAGCAAGAGAATTTGATGATACATCAAAAAAAAATTGCTTAAAAAATTTAGAAGTCGACGTTGAATTTTGTTGCAAATAATTAAAAGTATCCCTTATTCGAAAATTATAATATTTAATTATAATAAAAGAAGTTAAAATTTAATCAAATTATGTCATCAAACGAACTTGAAAAACTTTATTATAGGTTAAATAAAAAAATTAAAAAAAATTACAATTTTTTAGATCAAGAATACAAGGAGGTGAAAAGTCTTTTTGAATTACAATTTAGATTATTTGAACTTAATAGAATAAATGCAGCAAATACTCTTTTAAAAAAAATTACCAAACCTAATATTTTTCACAAAAATATTTATAGAATAATAATTATTATTTATTCAAATTTATTTAATTTATTTCATAAAACGCCGCGTATTTTTATGAGATCAAAGACTATGAGCAAATTTGCTGAAAAAAAACTTCAAGCAGATCTAAGATACAACAAAATAAAAACTTTGGGGACAGTTTCATTTAGCGATAGCTTGATAGAGAGATTTAGGTATATATATTTAAATACATTTATTTATGATATTTTAGAATTAGCTTCTGAAGTACATTACGTTTTAAAAATTTATAAATGCGATAATGTAGAAAAATTAGTAGGATTAATAAAATCAGATATTTTTATAAAAAAAATTAATACAGCATTTAAGAACGATAAAAACTTTATTTCTAAAATATTAAAAAAATTTTGTATACGCGGACTGTTACTACATACAGATCAAACTCCTATGGGGTATATTTTTATTCAGGCAGCAAAGAAAAAAAATATTAAAACAGCTGTTTTAGCTCACGGAACTGTCTCAGATCCTCCCCTTGTTTCAGTTCTTCCTATTCATGCAAATAAAATTTTTGTTTGGACCAAAGAGTCTGAAAAATATATCAATTTTTGTAATAAATCTCAAAAAGCTGAGTTGGTAAGCGGTATTAAGACAAGAATTATAATAAGAAAAAAAGCTAATTGTATTATAATAGCTGGTGATCCTTACAATTTTATAAATAAAAATTTAGAAATAAAATTTAAAAATTTTATTAAACAACTACATAAAAAAATAAATTCATTTAGAATATTATATTGTCCGCATCCAACAGACAGGAATAAAATTACCCAAAAAAAAATAATTAATTTAGGACTACAGTGGTCTGAAATTTCAACGTATAAAGCCGCGGAAAATGCTAGAATGGTTATTGGCGGTGTAAGTAGTTTTTTATTTGAAAGTTATTGTTCAGGGATCCCTACTTTTCAGTTAAAAGAATTTTTGTACAACTATAAAGAATATAAAGAGTTTAAAAGTTTGCCTGAACATTGGAGGATAGATAAATTACCACAGCTAACATATAGAGAGTTTATAAATAAATACGATCATATCATTATGCAAAGTGTAAATTTAGACAATAAAAAATTCGATGTCACACCTTTTTTAAAATTTTATAAATTTATGAATGCATAATTCTATAAAAATACTCAGTAAAGTAAAATCAGATTATTCAAAATTAATTATATCTACTATTTTGGGTGTTGCTTGTGGTACCGCATGGATGACTAGTATTAGGTACCAACGAATTGGTATATCTGAACTCTTTTTTTTAATTTTTTTGATAATATTATTTTTTATAAATAAATTTGATTTTTTTAAAATAAAAAAAAATTTGTTAAGTATTTTAAAAATTTTTTTATTTTTTTTATTTTTTTTAATCACTCCTTATAAAAATTTTTTTACAAATGTATATGGATTATTATCTGAAAATTTAATTATTTATCATTTTTCTTATTTTCTATTCTTTTTCACTTTAATTGCTTTAAAAAAAAAAATAATTGATTTGAATTTAGTATCATTAATTTTCTCAACAATTTTTCTTTCCACACTATTTTTTTTTTTATTTATTGATTATGCAGTTTTTAAAACTAGTAAATACTTAGGTATTGTTTTTTTGGGACTTAGTTCTAATCCTAATCAAATCTGCTTTTATTTATTATCTTTATTCTTTTTTTTAAGTTTTGGTAATAAATATTTTTTTTATTTTTTTTTTTTAGTATTATTTTTATTATCTTTATTTTTTAAATCTGATGCTTTTTTTCTTACATCAATTTCCATTGTTATATCATTCTTTTTTTTTCATCTAAAAAATTTTTTTTTTAGAAAGAAAAAAGCAATAATTTTTTTTTCACTTATAATGAGCTTAATAATTCTTATTTTTTTAAATTTTACCCAGATATTAACTTTTGCTATTAAATATTTTGAGGGCTCAGAAACAAGAATATTATTATTAAAAAATGGATTATTATCTATTTTAAATTCCCCGCTTTTAGGAAATGGAGTGGGTTCTTTTTCAGGTCATCAAGCCCCTTTCGAGGGTTATGAAATTCATAATACTTTCTTAGATTTTGCCAGTCAGTTTGGCATTATTTTTTTATTATTATTCTGTGGAGTTATGTTATTGAGTCTTTATTTGATGATTGTTAACAATAATTTTTTGTCCGCAGCATCTCTTGTGGGACTTTTGGTATTCATAAATTTTCATTATATTGGACGTCATTTTATTTTTTACGTCATATTAGCTATTTTATGTAATTATATTGCTAATTTTTATAAAACATTTTTTCTTTTTAAATCTAAAGGTAATTTTTAATGTGTGGCATTCTTGGATCTTTTAGCAGAGACGTTGTTAATCCTGATATTATTAAATTAATGGGAAGGTCTTTATATTCAAGAGGCCCAGATGATGAGGGAATTTATACTGATTATAATTCAGGCATTGTTATGTTTCATAAACGCTTATCAATTATAGATCTTTCCAGTCAAGGACACCAACCAATGATATCTAATAATAGTAGATGGGTGTTAAGTTATAATGGAGAAATCTACAATCATTTGAACATTAGAGACAATCTTCTTGAAACTGGCTTAGTTGCGAATTGGAAAGGTACATCGGACACCGAAACGCTAATCTCCGCATTACAAGCGTGGGGACTAAGTAAGACATTAGAAACAATAAATGGAATGTTTGCTTTTGCAGCATGGGACAAAAAAGAAGAAACTCTTTATTTAGCTCGAGATAGAGTTGGTGAAAAACCTTTGTATTATGGAAGAGTGAATAATATATTTTTTTTCACTTCTGATTTGAAAGCACTAGAATTACATCCAGAATGGAAAGGTATAGTTGATAGGTCGGCTTTAGGTAAGTATATGCGCTATGGCCATGTCCCAGCTCCTTTTTCAATTTATAAAGATATTAAAAAACTATTACCAGGACATTTTGTAAAAGTAAAAAAATATGGAAACGAGATATCAGAAGTAATTCAATACTGGAGTCCAAAAAACATTATTAATAATACAAAAAAAAAATATTTCTTTTCTATAAATCAGACTGAACAAGATCTTGACCTTTTGATTAAAGATTCGGTACGTAAAAGAATAATTGCAGATGTTCCTGTAGGTGCATTTTTATCAGGAGGAGTTGATTCTTCCTTAATAGTTGCTCAAATGCAATCACTATCAAAAAATAAAATTAAAACTTTTTGTATAGGAAATATAGATAAAAAATTTAACGAAGCTCAATATGCCAGTGAAATAGCAAAATATATTGGCACAGAGCACCATGAATTAATGATTACATCTAAAGACGCTCTTGATGTGATACCAAAAATTCCCTTAATTTATGATGAGCCATTCGCAGACGCATCGCAAATACCAACATATTTAGTGTGTAAATTAACAAAACAATATGTATCGGTAGCTCTGACGGGCGATGGAGGTGATGAGTTATTTGGTGGATATGAAAGATTAGTTAAAGGTATTAAATTATGGCGCATAATAAAATACATACCTCATATTATTAGAAAACTTATTTCTATAGGTCTTGCACATAACAAGATTCTAGCTATTCAATCGTTATTGGCTAAAATATTATTTATAAAAAATCCAAGTCCAGAGTTAAAATTACGACTTTATAAAGTTCTCACATCAATTAGTGCAAAAAATGCTTTACAATTTTATGATTTAATACTTGCGCATTGGAAAGATGAAGACATTGTTATTAATCAAAAAAAATTAATTACGAATTTGAGTCAAGAAACTTCCAACATGAGTGTTTTTGAACAATTTTTATATAAAGATTTGACAACATATTTACCTGATTGCATTCTGACAAAAGTTGATCGCGCTAGCATGTCAGTTAGTTTGGAGACAAGGACTCCATACTTAGATCATAGATTAATTGAATTTAGTTTTAAAATTCCAGAAGAATATAAGGTGCGCGAAAGTCAAGGAAAGTGGATTTTAAAAAAAGTATTAGAACGTTACATTCCAAGGGATTTATTTAATAGGCCTAAAAAAGGATTTACAGTGCCTTTAGCCGAATGGTTAGCCGGACCTTTGCGTGATTGGGCCGAGGCTTTATTGAATGAAACAACTTTAAAAAAAGAAGGTTTTTTTAATAGTGAAAAAATTATATTTTATTGGAAAAAGCTTTTGCAAGGTAAGAGTGAATATGAAAGAGAAATTTGGTGCATTTTGATGTTTCAAATGTGGAAAAATTCAAAAAAAACACTTAATTAAATGAAACCAACTTTGTTAATTATTGTTAATGATTTAAAATTCTTTTTATCTCATAGATTAAACATCGCTTTGAACGCCAAAAAATCTGGTTATAAAGTTTATATTGGATACGGAGCATCAGATCATATTTCAGTATTAAGTTTAAAAAAAATAAATTTAGAATTTTTTTATGTACCTATTAAAAGAGGTGGGTTTAATCCTTGGAATGAAATAAAATCATTATACTATATATGGCGTCTAATAAAAAAAATAAATCCCAGTATAGTTCACTTAGTTACACTTAAACCATGTCTTTATGGAGGTATAATTAATTATTTCTCAAAAGTTAAAGGCGTTCTATTTGCATTCCCTGGAATGGGAATTGTTTTTTCAAACAAAAAATGGGTCTATAAAACCATTAGGATATTTTTATATTTTTTTTTTTGGTGTATTTTTAAAAAAAAAAATTATCTAGTTCTTTTCCAAAATACGAGCGATCGAGATATATTTATTAAATTTAGGCTGGTTAAAAAAAACAAAACAAGATTAATTAAAGGCAGTGGAGTAGATCTAGCTAATTTTAAAAAATACAAAGAGCCAAATGGCGTTGTTCATGTAATGTTTATTTCAAGGTTACTTTATGATAAGGGTATTTCTTTTTTTATATCCGCTGCAAAATTAATTAAGGCAAGATGTAAGTTCACAATAAAATTTTGGGTTGTAGGATCGCAAGATTTAGGTAATCCGAATAGTGTATCTAAGGCAGAATTAGATAAGTGGAAACAGGAAGGAATTGTGGAAATTAAAGGTTATATAAATAATATGAAAAACATATACAGAAAATCACACATTGTTTGTCTCCCATCCTTTTATGGTGAGGGACTGCCTAATGTTATTGTTGAAGCTGCTGCAATTGGTAGACCGGTCGTTACAACAGATCACCCAGGATGTCGTGACGCTATTATAGATGGAGTTACTGGCATTTTGGTGCCAATTAAAAATTCTGAAAAATTAGCAAATGCAATAGAATACCTTGCTACTAAAAAAAAAATTAGAACCTTAATGGGTAATAAAGCAAGAATTTTTGCAGAAAAGGAATTTAGTATAAAAAAAGTTTCTGAAAAACATCTGGAGCTATATAATCAACTGTTAAATTTTCATTAAAAAAAATTATAAATTTAATTATTAAAATGAAAGAAAATATTTTAGTTACGGGAGGCGCTGGTTACATAGGCAGCAAGGTTTCTCATGACCTAATACAAAAAAAATTTAAAGTAATCATTATAGATAATTTATCCACGGGATATAATTTTTTAGTACCTAAAGAATCAAGGTTTGTTAAGGGAAGTGTACTCAATGCAGATATCTTAAATAAATTATTTAAAAAATATAAATTTAAGTCAGTAATGCATTTTGCGGCAAGTCTCAGCGTAGAAGAGTCTCAGAGGAGCCCTCTTAAGTATTATAATAATAACGTACTAGGAATAGATACCTTATTGAAGGTTGCAACAAAATATGGTTTAAAAAATTTTATAATGTCATCAACTTGCGCGGTTTATAGTGTTACACAAAAAGGATCTGTTAATGAAAACTCATATTTGTTGCCAGAAAGCAATTATGGGAAAACTAAATTATTAGCTGAGACTATATTAAAAAACTATGCAAAAAAATTTAATTTTAAGTATGCAATTTTAAGATATTTCAATGTAATTGGTGCTGACAATGATTTAAATTCTGGACCAGTTAAAAGTCAAACGTTATTTAAAATATTGTCTAAAAATATTGTTGAAAAAAAATATAAGATAAATCTATTTGGAAATAATTATAATACAAAAGACGGAACTTGTATTAGAGATTTTATCGATGTAAATGATTTATCCGCAATACACCTAGAGACATTAAGTGAATTAAAAAAAAGAAGTTCGTTCGAATTGAATTGTGGATATGGACAACCTTTATCTGTTCTTGAGGTTGTGAATAATTTTTCAAAGATTATCGGTATCAAAATTAAGATCAATAATAAATCAAGACGAAAAGGGGACATGGAAAAAATATATTGCGATAATAAAAAATTGCAAACAATTTTAAAAAATTGGAAACGCAAAGTTTCTATAAATCAAAGTATACAAAGCCAACTTAATTGGGAAATTTATTTAAAGAAATGCAATGTTAAAATCAAATAATATCAATATAAATTTTTTGGTATATTTGTTTCCGGTTGTGTTATTACTGAGATCTGCAATCTTAAATTTATATATAGTTTCTTTAGGTTTAATTTTTATATATTATTTTTTTAAAAAAATTCAATTTTATGATAAAAAATTTAAAAATATTATTTATTCATTTTTTGTATTTTATTTTTATATAATCTTTATTTCATTTTTTTCACTTGATCAAGCCGCAGCTTTTAAAGCTTCTGTCTCACAAATAAGATTTTTTTTATTTTTTTTATTTTTTTTTATGATGGTTAAGTTAGATGACAGTTCTTTTAATAAATTAATTTTTTTTTTTAAATTAATATTAATAATTTTTTCTTTAGATTTAATTTATCAAGCTTTGAACACTCATAATAAAAATATTATTGGGTTTGTCAGCGGCGGAAATGATCCTAAAAGATTTTCTGGTATTTTTGGTGACGAGTTAGTCGCTGGGACATATATTTTTTTTCTAGCTAGCCCCATAATATTTGATATTTTATATAAATTTAATAGTAATGATTTCATAACAAAGTTCCTTAACGTTTTTTTTATTATTATAGTTAGCTCAGCTATAATTTTTACAGGAGACAGGTTAGTAACTATTTTTTATTTGTTGCTAATTATGATAGGTGTATTTTTCTTTTTTAATTATAAAAAAATTATTTCTTTTGTTCTGGTCTTATTCACTTTTTTATTTTTTATTTTTATATTTAATTATTCTGTACAAAAAAGATACAAAGAAACCATTGGTGAAATAAAAAATTTTAAACAATTTGGATATTTTAGATTATTTTCCTCTTCATTTAATATTTGGCAAAACAATAAAATTTTTGGAGTAGGATTAAAAAATTACAGAATAACTTGCAATATTAACACAAAAGATCAATTCACAGATCTACCAACATTATGCTCCACGCATCCTCATCAAAATTGGCTAGAGCTGTTAGTAGAGACTGGCATTGTTGGAACAATACTTTTTCTTGTATTTATAATAAATATTGTAAAATATGTTTATTCTAGGAAGTTCTTTTTTAATAAAAAAAATAATATTTATGCAGGTTACGCTATAGGATTATTAATGACCTTAGTTTTTTTTTTATTCCCGATAAAAAGTAGTGGGAGCATGTTTACTACTTTTTTTATGTCTTTCATCTGGTTTAATTTAGGATTATTATTTTCTTTACTAAAAGTTAAAAATGCAACTTAAAATAATATATTTTTTTATTTTTTCTTTTTTAAGTTTTATTCTTTTTAAGCTTTATTTAAATTTTAGTATAAGTAAAAAAATTATAGATAAAAACACCTTTAATGTAGGTAATAAAAAAACACCAACAGGATCGGGGATTATTTTTTTGATAATATTTTTCTTAGGTTCTTTTTTTTATTTTATTTTAGACAATACTTTTCCACAAGTATTGCCAAATAAATTTTATGTACTCTACTTCACAGTTGCAATTTTTGGATTATTATCCTTTTATGACGATTTAAGACCATTAGATCCTATTTTACGATTAGTAATTCAATTTTTAGTAATATTTTTTTCGACTACGTGCTTAGATTTGTCGTCAGTAAATCTTCCTCTTAAATTATCCATGTTTATTGTTATTTTATTTTGGATTTATATTATTAATATTAGCAACTTTATAGATGGTTTAGACGGTTTTTTTGCCTGTCAAGCATTTTTTTTTTTACTAGGAATTATTTTTGTTAAAATTAATTTAAATATTAATATTTTTAGTTATTATATTTCTCTAATTCTGCTTCCAGTAATCATCATTTTTTTTTTATTTAATAAACCCTATGCAAAATTATATATGGGGGACTCTGGGAGCATTGTATTAGGCTATTTATTTGGATTTTCTATTTTAGAATTGATTATTCAGAAGCAATATTTGATTGCAATTTCAATTTATGCCTATCCCATACTAGATTGCAGTGTTTCGTTAGTTAAAAAAGTTTTAAATGGTCATTATCCGTGGGCACGATTATTTGATTATTTTTTTCTAGCACCAGTTATTAAAGGAAAAAAATCACACTCTTTTGTTTTGAGAATAAGTATATTTTTTAATATAGTCAATTTTTTATTAATTATTTTACAATTAAAATTCAATTCATTATTCTTTATACTAAATATTACATGCGCAGCAGTTGAGCTTTATATTTTTAATAAATTTTCTAAATTAAAATATTCATAATAAGTTTTAATGGGAAATATTAATTATAATAATAATAGACGCAAAATTATTATAATAATTTTTTTAGTATGTATAATATCTTGTTTGTGTTTCTACAATAACTACGCGGAAATTAAAAAAAAAACTATACTTGAAAATGAAGCTATTTATTTATCAGAAATTATAAAAAAGGAATTAAATGAATGTATTTTAAAAAATATTAAATGTTTTGATAACCACTTAAATTCATCAGATATTTATAATAAAGATAAATTTACTTCTGCTCTAGAATTATTTGTCAAAAAAAAAAAAATTCTAAATCCTTACTCTTATTTTAAAGAACCTTCCGCTATAATAGGCTCTTATTATGAAACGCTTTCCTGTGATAACATTGGAAAATATAATGGCATAATAATTAGCAACAATGACAATAAAGTTAAAATTTCAGTATGCTTTGTATTACACAAGAGTCGAGAGGAAGAATTTTTGATAAAATAAATATTGTAATTATTACTCTGTTACTAATTGTTTTAAACCAAAGTAATTATGGTTATTAAGCGATGTGTTACTATACCGCTCGATACTACTATTAAAAATAGCACATTTAAATCATGCAAATATTAATCAAAGTTTTTTTTGGTATCAAGTTATTTATTATAATGCATGATCTACTGAGAAGATGTTAATTTTAACTTTTATTATATAAATTATATTTTATTTATTTACTTGCAAAATAGATTAGTAGACTCAAGCTTATACTGGCATAAAAAAATAAATTATATAAAAAGAAAATATATTAAATGTTAGTCGATAATTTAAAAAAAAATATTTTAAAAAATATCTTAGGATATTTATTTTTGGGAATAAGAAATTTATTCAGCATAAAATATTATTTAATTTTAATAATTATATTTACTTTTGTTAAATTTTTATTCTCTTATTATTTTGGAGACAACACTCTTGATATGGAGTGGAAAATTATTTATGAAAATTTAGTAAATTCAAATATCTTTTCTTATCATAAAATTAATGAATATAATGTTCCTAGTATTTATATGCCGCCTCTGTATGCATATTTTATATATATATTTTCTTTTTTAGGTTTGAGTGAATTTGCGACTGTAAAAACAATATTGTTTTCTCAGTGTTTGTTGTCAGTATTTTCAGCAATTTTTTTTTTTAAGATACTAAAAATATATTACAATAGATCAATAAGTTACTATGTTTCAATTTTATATTTTTTATATCCACTAAATTTTTATAGTGCATCTCAAATTTCTTCAATTAGTTTACAACTTTTTCTATTTCTCGGATTTTGCTATTATTTTTTAAATTCAAGAAATATAAAAGAATTTATTTTGTTAGGTTTTTTTGCTGGTTTATCGATATTAGTCAGAGGTGAATTTTGGTTGCTTTTTATTTTTTCTATAATGTTTAAGGTAGTTCAAAATAAGTATTCGATTAAAAAAATTTTAATATGCTTACTAACAGTTTTTTTATTAATTTCTCCGCAAATCGTTAGAAATTATAAAATATTTGATCAAGTTATTCTGACAAAATCATTGGGTTACAATCTTTGGAGAGGCAATAGCGAAGAACTCAATATTAATGGCACCAATAAAGAGAATTTAAAAATAAATTTAGATATTGAGAAATTGAAAAAAAAATTGACTAAAGAAGGTACTATAGAAAAATATGAATATTTTTTAGATAACTATTATTTCAATTTAGCGATTTCAAATATTAAAAAAGATCCAATTGCACATGTTAATCATTATTTTGATAAATTTTTTGCTTTTTCTATCGTTAACTTTAAATCTGATTATCCAAACTACTTTAATTTAATTATAATTATTCCTGAAATAATTATTTCTATATTTGGCTTAGTAGGATTTATTTTAAATTTTTTTTCAAAAAAGCGTAATTTAGAATTGTCTATTGTGCTTTCATATTATTTAATAATTATTCCAGTTTTTTTTATACTACCAAGATATAAATTATTTATTTTACCTTTATATTTTTTTTTCGCTGTTTATATTTTTAGCTTTTTTTTTCAAAAGTATTTTTTCAAGAAAACAATAAAGTAAAGTAAAAATATATTTAGAGCCCAGTTCCTGAAGTTTAAATTTTGCTTCGCCTAATTTTCTATTTTGCCAATCTATTGGAATTATAGAATATTTATACCCTCTTATAATTATTTTTAACGGAAGTTCTAAAAAAACATTAAAATTTTCTGAAACAATAGGTTTGATTTCTTTTAAAGCGTTAACTCGATAAATTTTAAATGCATTAGTAAAATCATTGTATTTTTCCCAAAATATAATTTTTACAAAATTATTAAATATTCTATTAAGAATTTTTTTTTTTAAAGGATAGTTATTTAATTTTGATTGAGAAGTGAATCTTGAACCAAATACCGCATCTAAATCTTTTTTTTTAATTTCCATATAATAATTTAAAATATCTTTTGGACTATCTGATAAATCAGCCATTACTATCACCATGAATTTTTTAGTTGAGACTTTTATGCCTAGATTTATAGCTCCACCAAGTCCCTCATCTAAATTATTGTAGACTTTAACTGAATTATTAATTTTTGAGATATTTGTTATTACACTGTATGTATTATCGGTGCTAAAATCATTTATAAGATTTAATTCGTAATCTGCAATTTTACTATTTAGATAATCAGTTATTTTATCAATTGTTAAATTAATATTATTTTCTTCATTTCTACATGGAATAACTATAGATAAACTCATTAATTTAATAATATTTTATTTTTTATAATAATGAAAGTTTTGATTGCCGGCGGATGTGGATTTATTGGTTCAAATTTGTCTTTATTTCTTAAGAAAAATAATTATGAAGTTTTCTCGATAGATAATCTGTATAGAAATGGATCAATATTAAATGAGAAAAAACTTAAGGAAAATCAAATAAAGAATTTAAGATTGGATATAAAAAATCTTTCAAAAAAAAAAATAAGTAAATTTGATATCATAATAGATTGTTGCGCCGAGCCCTCCGTCGAAGCTTCAAAGACAGCTCTAGATAGAGTTATAAATACTAATTTAATTGGAACCTACCAATTGTTAAAAAAATGTATAAAAGATAACTCTCATTTTATTTTTATGTCAACGAGCAGAGTTTATTGCATTAATGAAGTAAAAAATATCATTAAAAATAACAATTTAAATAAAAAAATTATTTGTAAAAAAACAATTGATACAAAATTTAGTACCGCTGCACCAAGATCAATTTATGGTTATACTAAGTTAGCCTCAGAAGAATTAATTAAGGAGTTCTCTTATTTATTCAATGTAAAATATATTATAAATAGACTAGGAGTTGTAGCTGGACCCGGACAAATGGGTAAAGAGGATCAAGGTTTCGTATCGCTATGGATGTGGAAGCATCTTAATAAGTTACCATTGAAATATATAGGATTTGGTGGTCATGGCAATCAGATGAGAGATATTTTACATGTAAATGACGTTAACCGTCTAGTTTTAATTCAAATTAAGAGGTTTAAAAAGTTAAACAACTTTGCAATAGCAGCTGGAGGAGGTGTGAAAAATTTGATTTCATTAAAAGATTTAACTTTAATTTGTCAAAAAATAACTGGCAATAAAATACCTTTTTCCAAGATAAAAAAAACTTCCCTTTATGATATACCTTATTTCTGCACTTCAAACACTTTGGCGTATAAGTTTTATAAATGGAAGCCAAAATTAAATATTCTTGATATTATACAAGACACTTTTGAATGGCAAAAAAAGAATTTTAAAATATTAAAAAAGTATTTAAATTAGAGCTTATGGCATTAGCATTAGTAACAGGATCTTCAGGCTTGGTTGGTTCAGAAACTGCCTTCTTTTTAATGGAAAAAGGTTTTGAAGTGATCGGCATAGACAATAATGAAAGGAAAAATTTATTTGGAAAAGACGGTGATACCTCAAGAGTAACAAAAAAATTAATTAGACACTCGAAATCATACAAACATCTTACGTTTGATATAACAAAAAAAAATGGTTTAGAAAAAATTTTTAAAAAATATAAAAATAGAATTTCATTGATCCTACACGCAGCTGCTCAGCCATCTCACGATTGGGCTAAGTCAAATATAATAAAAGATTTTAAAATAAACGCTATGGGTACACTAAATATGCTTGAATTAACAAGATTATACACACCTAATGCAAAATTTATTTTTACTTCAACAAATAAAGTTTATGGCGACAATCCAAACAAACTAAAATTTATTGAAAAGAAATCGAGATGGGAATTAAAAAAAACTAATAAATTTTACAATGGAATAGATGAAAATTTATCAATTGATCACTGCACGCATAGTTTTTTTGGAACGTCGAAAGTTTACGCTGATTTACTATCTCAAGAATATAATAAAAACTTCGGAATGAACGTAGCTTGTTTTAGAGCCGGATGCATTACCGGTCCAAATCATTCAGGAGCGAAACTACATGGTTTTTTATCTTATTTGGTTAAATCATGCATAAAATACAAATCATATAATTTAATTGGATATAAGGGAAAGCAAGTCAGAGACAATATTCATAGCAGTGATTTAGTGAGAGCTTTTTGGGAGTATTATAAAAAACCAGTAAAAAATGCAGTATTTAATATTGGAGGAGGTAGATATTCAAATTGCTCAATTTTAGAGGCAATTGAATACATTGAAAAAAAGTTGAAAACTAAAATTAAAAAAAAAATTATAAAAAAACCAAGAATAGGTGATCATCAATGGTATATTTCAGATATTAAAAAATTTAAAAAAAACTATCCAAATTTTAAACTGCAATATAATGTGCCCAAGATATTAGATGAAATCATTGAAACGGAGATTTAGTTATTATGAAATTAATTTTTATTTTATTGACTTTTAGTGATTTTTGTAAAAATTATTAAAAAATATTTTTTTTAATTCTATTGGTTGCGGGGCTTGGATTTGAACCAAGGACCTTCAGGTTATGAGCCTGACGAGCTACCAGACTGCTCCACCCCGCGATAAAGTTTTTTAGTTATAGCATTATATTTTAAATTATCTACTTTTGTTAAATTTGATCTACAGTTAAAAACTTTAATGATATTTACAAAAGAATACTATTTATGTATAAAACTGTGCCTGGTGATTATTGCAAAGGAGTAACACCCGATCCCATTCCGAACTCGGCAGTTAAGCCCTTTAGCGCCAATGGTACTTTGTCTTAAGGCACGGAAGAGTAGGTCGTTGCCAGGCTTTATAAATCCTTCTTAAATTTTAATGAAAAATATATTAGTTGTAACAGGAGGAGCGGGGTTTATAGGCTCCAATTTAATATCAGAATTATTGAAATTTAAAAAATTTAGGGTTTTGAGTATTGATAACTACTCCTCAGGATTATCTAAAAATCATATTAAGAATAAAAGAGTTAAGTATTTAAAGGGAAATACTAAAGATATAGAAATTTTGTTGAAAAACTATATTGGCAAAATTCATAGCATTTTTCATTTTGGTGAATTTGCAAGAATCTACCAAAGTTTTAAAAAAATTAATGAATGCTTTAGTTCTAATATTGAAGGAAGTTGTAATGTGTTCAATTTTGCTCTGAGGAATAAAATTAGAGTAATTTATTCTGCAACATCTGCAAGCTTAGGAAATAAAGGAGAAGACATGAATTTATCGCCTTACGCTTTTTCAAAAGCTAAAAATTTGGAGTTACTTGAGAATCTTAAGAAGTGGTTTGGCTTTCGATATGAAGTTATTTATTTTTACAATGTGTACGGAAAAAGACAAATTTGTAAAGGTGATATGGCAACAGTCGTTGGGATATTTGAAGATCATTTTAAAAGAGATAAAAAGCTACCAGTGGTGAAACCTGGGACGCAAGTTAGAAGATTTACGCATGTTCATGATACGATCAAAGCTTGTATTTTTGCATGGAAAAAAAATAGATGTAAACACTACTCTATTGCTAGCAAACAATCCTTTAGCATTATTGAACTTGCAAAATTATTTAAAAGCAAAATAAGTTATTTGCCAATGAGAAAGGGAGAACGTTTTGCATCTGCTTTAACAAAGATGAATTTAAACAACAGGATTGTAAGATTATCCGCAAAAATTCGGTTGAAAGATTATGTAAGTAATTTTTTAACAAATAATCGTTAACTTTTCTTTACAAAGTGTATTTTAATATATATTTAATGTTTCTATGAAAGTTGTAAGCTCACTTAAATCTCTTAAAAAAAGAGATATTAATTGTAAAGTGGTTAGAAGACGTGGAAAACTTTACGTTATAAATAAAAAAAATCCAAAGTTTAAAGCAAGACAGGGTTAAAAACTCTATGGATATAGACTCTCAAAAGGAAACTTGGTCTAATTTTAAGAAATTGACAGTTTATGTATCCGTTGCCATAATACTTGTTTTAGTTTTAATGGCTATTTTTTTACTATAAATTTTTGATTTTAGTATCGAGCTTTTAGTTTTTTAAATTTTTTTACTCTTCTGGTATTTTCGTCTTTCTCTCTCTTTTTTCGCTCAGATGGTTTTTCGAAGTGACTTTTGATTTTTAATAAACGGAATACACCTTCTCTTTGTAATTTTTTTTTAAGAGCTCTAAGAGCTTGCTCTAAGTTATCATTTTTAACTTCTATTTTAATATATGCTTTCCTCCAAAAAAGTGAGACGATTTAGCATTTTTGGTGTTATATTGTCTATATTTTTATGAAGTTTTTTAAGCATAGACCATCAGAAGGTTATCAAACAAAAACAAGTATAATTAATAGAAGAAAAGCGATTTTAACTACCGCGAAGTATACTTTTTTTGGTTTAATTGGTCTTAGACTTTTGTGGTTACAAGTATTTCAAAAAAATAAATATTCAATTTTATCTGATCGAAATCGTTTTAAAGAATGGAAAATTGCAGCGGAGAGAGG
>Ga0214921_10001691_pt1 | contig 37125 bp, 34 predicted proteins | sample LL1505_MetaG_FD_177992 | JGI IMG/M metagenome (GOLD analysis project Ga0214921, IMG submission 177992) | Freshwater microbial communities from Lake Lanier, Atlanta, Georgia, United States - LL-1505 | ecosystem: Environmental > Aquatic > Freshwater > Lake | place: USA: Georgia | collected...
CAAAAAATGTCGGTCACGGTGGGCAGCACAACACAAAGCTTTCAAGGACGTCTGCGAGAAATCGGTGCCAGTGCCGATCCTGCCACCCGAACCTTCACAGTCAAATTGGCATTGGAAAAAGCAGAGTCATTGCCACTGGGCAGCACACTGAATGTGCAGGCTCCCCAATTGGCAGGAAGCCAATCGGATGTGATCAAACTGCCGACCAGCGCATTGCGCCAAGAGGCCAAGCAAACCACCGTATGGGTTTTCGATCCACAGACTTCTACGGTGCTTTCCCAAGTGGTTCAAGTTGCCACTGCGGATGGCAATGAGGTGGTCATTGCCTCAGGTTTGAAGCCGGGCCAACAAGTTGTGAGTGCGGGCGTTCATGTTTTGTCGCCAGGTCAAAAAGTGACGGTCTACAACGCGGCCACTCTGTCAACACCTGTGGCCAAGTAAATCATGCGCAAAGAACCAAAATCGGGTTTTAACCTGTCCAAGTGGGCGCTTGATCATCCCGCTCTCACACGTTATTTGATGCTGGTATTGATGCTTTTGGGTGCCTTTGCTTTTTTCAATTTAGGTCAAGACGAAGACCCTCCCTTCACGTTTCGCGTGATGGTGGTCAGAGCCTACTGGCCAGGTGCTACAGCCCAACAAGTGGCAGAGCAAGTGACCGACAAACTGGAGCGAACGCTTCAGGAAGTACCTTTTGCAGACAAAATTCGCAGTTACTCCAAACCTGGTGAAGCGCAAATTATTTTCCAAGTCAAAGACTATTCCAAACCCTCTGAGGTGGCCAATGTTTGGTACACAGTGCGAAAAAAAATCGGAGACATGCGCGGCACTTTGCCTGCTGGTGTGGTGGGCCCTTTCTTTGTCGATGACTTTGGCGATGTGTATGGCGTCATTTATGCCTTGCAAGCAGACGGCTTTACACCGGCAGAAGTGAAGAAATTTGCGGACGAAGTTAGGCAAAAAATCTTGCGCGTGAAAGACGTTGCCAAGGTCGAGCTTTTTGGCGTTCAAGATGAAAAAATATTCATTGAAATTTCTCAAAAGAAACTGGCGGCAATGGGCATTGACATGGGGTCTGTCATTGCGCAGTTGGGGCAGCAAAATGCCATTGAATCAGCCGGCACTTTGAATCTGCCGAATGACGCCATTCAACTTCGAGTGAATGGGCAATTCAATGACTTAGAGTCTCTCAGGCAAATGCCAATTCGCGGTATATCAGGGCAGCAAATGAGGTTGGGTGATTTGGGCGTCATCAAGCGCGATTACATCGACCCACCCCAAGTCAAAGTGCGGCACAACGGTGAACAAGTCATTGGTGTGGGTGTGTCCATGGCCAAGGGCGGCGACATCATTGAACTGGGCCAAGCGCTCAAAGTCAGTATTTCGAGCATTGAAAAGTCACTGCCCGTTGGCGTGAAGTTGGTGCAAGTCCAAGACCAACCTCAAGCCGTCTCAACTTCGGTCAATGAGTTTTTGAAAACTTTGATAGAAGCGGTTGCCATTGTGCTGGCCGTCAGTTTCTTGGCGCTTGGTTTGCACAAGCGCCAAGGTACCCATCCTTTATGGCGCCGGTGGACTTTGGACATTCGACCTGGTTTGGTGGTGGGCATTACCATTCCGCTGGTATTGGCAGTCACTTTTTTAGCGATGGATTATTTCAGCATTGGGCTGCATAAAATTTCATTGGGCTCACTCATCATTGCGCTGGGATTGTTGGTTGACGATGCCATCATTGCCGTCGAAATGATGGTCCGAAAAATGGAGGAGGGCTATGACAAAGTCCGTGCCGCCACCTTCGCCTACGAGCTCACAGCCATGCCCATGCTCACGGGCACCCTCATTACGGCGGCTGGCTTTTTGCCCATTGGTTTAGCCAAATCCCTGACGGGTGAATACACCTTCGCTATTTTTGCCGTTACCGTGATTGCGCTGCTCATCAGTTGGGTGGCCTCTGTTTACTTTGTGCCCTATTTGGGGACTTTGCTTTTGAAAGTACCGCCCCATGTCGGAGGCTCTGAGGAGGCGGTCGTTCATGAAATGTTTGACACACCGTTTTATCAAGTCTTTCGCCGTGCGGTCACTTGGTGCGTGATCCATAAATGGAAAACCATTGCCATCACTTTGGGCTTGTTTATGATGGGCATTGTGGGCATGGGCAAAGTCCAGCAACAATTTTTCCCTGACTCCAGCCGACCCGAAATCATGGTGGAAGTGTGGTTGCCTGAAGGCGCCAGTTTTGTGGCCAGCGAAGAAGTGGCCAAGCGCGTTGAAAAGCGATTGATGGCTGAGCAGGGCGTGAACTCGGTGAGTACTTGGGTGGGCTCAGGCGTACCGCGTTTTTACTTGCCGCTTGATCAAATATTTCCACAGTCCAATGTTTCACAGATGATTGTGGTGTCCAAAGATTTGAAAGTCAGAGAATCGCTGCGTGTCAAATTGCCAGCCATTTTGGCCACAGAATTTCCTGAAGTTCGAGGGCGCGTCAAACTGTTGCCCAACGGCCCACCTGTACCTTATCCCGTGCAGTTCAGGGTTGTGGGAGTTGATCCGTTGGCGCTGCGCTTGAAGGCAGATGAAGTGAAGGCCGTCATGCGGACCAATTCCAATACACGGGGTGTCAATGACAACTGGAATGAATCGGTCAAAGTCATTCGCTTGGAAGTCGATCAAGCCAAAGCGCGCGCTTTGGGTGTCACCAGCCAATCCATTGCGCAAGCTTCTCGGACCATCGCTTCTGGATCGACCATGGGTCAATACCGCGATGGCGACAAACTGATAGACATTGTGATCAGGCAACCCCAGTCTGAACGCGATGCCATTACCGATTTGGCGGGTGCCTATGTGCCCACCTCGTCAGGCAAATCGATTCCTCTTTTGCAAATTGCCAAACCGGTATTCAATTGGGAACCAGGCGTGATGTGGCGTGAAGGACGCAGCTATGCGATCACTGTCAATGCCGATGTGATTGAGGGAATTCAAGGCGCCACAGTGACTCGGCAGTTATTGCCTGATTTGAAAAAATTAGAGGCCAAGTGGCAGGAAACAGATGCTGGCGAATACCGCATTGAAGTAGCAGGTGCCGTGGAGGAGAGCTCGAAAGGTTCCGCCTCTATTGCGGCTGGTATGCCACTCATGTTGTTTGTCACCTTCACGCTTTTGATGCTGCAACTCCAAAGCTTCAGCCGTGCCTTCTTGGTGTTCCTTACAGGACCCTTGGGTATCGCAGGTGTGGCGGGGGCCTTGTTGGTGCTTGATCGGCCTTTTGGCTTTGTGGCTTTATTAGGGGTCATTGCGCTGATGGGAATGATTCAGCGCAATTCAGTCATCCTGATCGATCAAATTGAGCAGGACAGAGCGGCGGGCGTTCCCGCTTGGGAGGCTATTGTGGAGTCGGCCGTGCGCCGCTTGCGACCCATTGTTCTCACGGCAGCGGCTGCCGTACTGGCCATGATTCCTCTCTCTCGAAGTGTGTTTTGGGGGCCCATGGCAGTGGCCATCATGGGCGGATTGATCGTGGCGACGGCCCTCACATTGTTGGCTTTGCCGGCCATGTATGCCGCATGGTTCAAGGTGGCACCGCCCCCTAAGTCGGTCTAAACCCGAGGATCTAAAGGGTGACTTCGGTTCAGAAGTCACCCGTTCCATGGTTAAAATAGAAGGTTGACCGATTCAACCCATATGGATGGGACCCGCGCGGGTGGCGAAATTGGTAGACGCACCAGGTTTAGGTCCTGACGGTAGCAATACTGTGCGGGTTCGAGTCCCGCCCCGCGCACCACTTACTAAAAGAGAAGACCATGGCAGTTACTGTTGAAACATTGGAAAAATTGGAACGCAAAATCAGCTTGTCACTGCCCGTGACTGTCATCCAATCTGAAGTCGATGCCCGTTTGAAGAAAATGGCCCGCACCGTCAAGATGGACGGTTTCCGTCCAGGCAAAGTGCCCATGAATGTGGTCGCGCAGCGCTACGGTTATTCAGTTCAATACGAAGTCATGAACGACAAAGTGGGGGAGGCATTTGCCCTTGCCGCCAACGAAGCCAAGGTGCGCGTTGCTGGGCAGCCCCGAATCTCTGAAAAAGAGGGTGCACCCGAAGGTGAGTTGGCATTCGATGCCATCTTCGAGGTCTATCCTGAAGTGAAGTTGGGTGACTTAAGTGCTGCAACGGTTGAAAAACTCAGCACCGAAGTCACCGACGAAGCCATTGACAAAACCGTTGACATTTTGCGCAAGCAGCGTCGCACTTTTTCCCAGCGTGCTGCTGCCGATGCCGCTATCGATGGTGACCGCGTGACAGTTGACTTCGAAGGCAAGATCGACGGCGAAGTTTTCTCTGGCGGCAAAGCTGCAGACTTTCAATTCTTGGTGGGCGAAGGCCAAATGTTGAAAGAGTTTGAAGAAGCCGTGCGCGGTATGAAGAATGGCGAAAGCAAAACTTTCCAATTGGCATTCCCTGCCGACTACCATGGTCAAGATGTGGCCGGCAAAACAGCCGACTTCATGGTCACTGTGAAGAAAATAGAAGCCGCCCATTTGCCTGAAGTGAATGAAGCCTTGGCCAAGTCATTGGGCATTGCCGACGCAACGGTTGAAGGCTTGCGCGCTGACATTCGCAAGAACCTTGAGCGCGAAGTTAAATTCCGTTTGCAGGGCCGCAACAAACAAGCTGCCATGAATGCCTTGGTTGAAAAAGCCGAACTCGATTTGCCCAATTCCGTGGTGCAAAACGAAGTGGAACGTTTGAAAGAGGGCGCCCGCGCAGATCTGAAACAACGTGGTATCAAAGACGCCGACAAGGCCCCCATCCCTGATGAAATCTTTCGTCCTCAAGCCGAAAGCCGTGTGCGTTTGGGCTTGGTGGTGGCTGAGTTGGTCAAGGCCAATACTTTGAACGCCACTGAAGCGCAAATCAAAGCCCACATCGAGGAACTGGCTTCTAGCTACGAGCGTCCTGAAGATGTGATGCGTTGGTACTATGGTGACAATCAGCGCATGGCTGAAGTTGAAGCTGTGGTCATCGAGACCAATGTGTCCGACTTCATCTTGTCCAAGGCCAAGGTCACTGAAAAGACCATCTCCTTTGACGAGTTGATGGGCCAACAAGCTTAAGCCGACTGCAAAGTTTTATCGTTTTCACAAACATCAGTTTGGAATCATCATGAATTCACTCGACATTCAAGCCCTGGGCAATGTGCCCATGGTCATCGAAACGTCTGGTCGCGGCGAACGCGCCTATGACATTTACTCCCGCTTGCTCAAAGAACGCGTGATCTTTTTGGTGGGTGAGGTCAATGATTACACCGCCAACTCGGTGGTTGCTCAGTTGTTGTTTTTGGAAAGCGAAAATCCTGAAAAGGACATTTCCTTCTACATCAACTCCCCTGGTGGCTCGGTCAGCGCGGGCATGGCCATCTTCGACACCATGAACTTCATCAAGCCCGATGTGTCTACGCTTTGCACCGGCATGGCAGCCAGCATGGGCGCGTTCTTGTTGTCCGCTGGTACCAAGGGCAAGAGGTTTTCCCTCCCCAATTCCAAGGTCATGATTCACCAGCCATTAGGCGGTACCCGCGGTCAAGCTACCGAAATTGAGATTCACGCCCGTGAAATCCTCAAAACTCGCGAGCAACTTAACAGAATCTTGGCTGAAAACACCGGACAACCCTTGGAAAAGATCCAATTGGACACCGAGCGTGACTACTATTTGTCGGCTGACGAAGCCAAAGAATACGGTCTGATTGACCAAGTTATTGCAAAACGTCCCTGAGACGCAACAAACCGGGGCTGAAATTAGCGTTTCTGCCCTGTTTTTTGAAGACGGCGCGCCCTTTAGGGGAGAGCGCCGTTTTTCTTTCGTTATCATAGGGAAAACAGAATCACAAGGCGTCGTTTATGGCCGATAAAAAAGGCTCAGTTACCGAAAAGAATTTGTATTGCTCCTTCTGCGGCAAAAGCCAGCACGAGGTTAAGAAGCTCATCGCCGGTCCTTCCGTGTTCATTTGCGACGAGTGCATCGACTTGTGCAACGACATCATTCGCGATGAATTGCCCGCTACCGAAATTGCCAAAGATGCTAAATCTGGCCTGCCTACACCGCTCGACATCAAGACCAACTTAGACAACTACGTCATCGGTCAAGAAAAAGCCAAGCGCACCTTGGCTGTTGCGGTTTACAACCACTACAAGCGTTTGCGCCACAAAGAAGGCGCTAAAAAAGAAGACGTTGAATTGTCAAAGAGCAACATCTTGCTCATCGGTCCCACGGGCTCTGGCAAAACCTTGTTGGCCCAAACCTTGGCGCGCATGCTCGATGTGCCTTTTGTCATGGCCGATGCAACCACCCTCACTGAAGCCGGGTATGTGGGTGAAGACGTTGAGAACATTGTTTCCAAGTTGCTTCAAAGTTGCAATTACGATGTCGATCGCGCGCAGCGCGGTATTGTTTACATTGACGAGATTGACAAAATCACCCGCAAGTCTGACAACCCCTCCATCACGCGCGACGTATCGGGGGAGGGTGTCCAGCAGGCCTTGCTCAAGTTAATCGAAGGCACCATGGCCAGCGTGCCACCGCAAGGCGGGCGCAAGCATCCCAATCAAGACTTCTTGCAAATTGACACCACCAATATTTTGTTCATTTGCGGTGGCGCATTTTCAGGTTTGGAAAAAGTCATTGAAAACCGCACAGAAGCTTCCGGCATTGGTTTTGGTGCCGTGGTCAAGAGCAAGAAGCAGCGCTCACTCACCCAAGTGTTTACCGAAGTGGAGCCTGAAGATTTGATCAAGTTCGGCCTTATTCCTGAACTGGTGGGCCGTATGCCAGTGGTGGCCACCTTGGCCGAACTCACAGAAGAAGCCTTGGTTCAAATTTTGACTGAGCCCAAAAATGCCTTGGTCAAACAATTTGGCCAGTTACTCAACATGGAAGGCGTTGATCTGGAAATCAGGCCTGAAGCCTTGCATGCCATCGCCAAAAAAGCACTGGCCCGCAAAACTGGCGCGCGCGGTTTGCGTTCCATTTTGGAGCAAGCCCTCATTGACACCATGTTCGACTTGCCCAACACCAGCAATGTCGAAAAAGTGGTGGTCGATGCGTCCACCATTGAGGACAACCACACACCTTTGCTTGTTTACCGCGAGTCGGCAAAGCAAGCTTAAGCTTTTCCAGTCCATCCCCTGTACTCGATGAAAAACCCTACTCAGTCAAGGCTTGAAATCGGGAAAACAGGGACCACTTATCCCCAATACACTAGGGAACCCCATGTCTGGACATACACCTCTGCCTGCTGAATTACTTGACTTACCGATGTTGCCGCTGCGCGATGTCGTGGTCTTTCCGCACATGGTCATCCCCCTTTTTGTGGGCCGCCCCAAAAGCATCAAAGCGCTTGAAAGCGCCATGCTCACAGACCGCCGCATCATGTTGGTGGCCCAAAAAACAGCGGCCAAAGATGAGCCAGAAGCTACCGACATGTTCGAAGTCGGCTGCATCTCCACCATTTTGCAAATGCTCAAACTGCCCGATGGCACGGTCAAAGTGTTGGTCGAAGGTCAGCAGCGCGCCAAAGTCAAAACCATTGTCGACGGCGAAGTCCATTTCTTGGCCAGTGTGTTGCCGGTTGAAGTGGCTGCTGAAAAGGCCGAACAAAGCAGTGAAATTGAAGCCCTGCGCCGTGCTGTCATGCAACAGTTTGACCAGTACGTCAAACTGAACAAAAAAATCCCGCCCGAAATTCTCACCTCTATCTCCAGCATTGATGAGCCAGGACGCTTGGCTGACACCATTGCTGCGCACTTGCCTTTGAAGTTGGAAAACAAGCAAGTGGTTTTGGACTTGGCCAGCATTCGCGACCGCTTAGAAAATCTGTTCACTCAACTAGAGCGTGAAGTTGATATTTTGAATGTGGACAAAAAAATCCGTGGTCGCGTGAAGCGCCAAATGGAAAAGAATCAGCGCGATTTTTATTTGAATGAGCAAGTCAAGGCCATTCAAAAAGAACTCGGTGAAGGCGAAGAGGGCGCTGACATCGAAGAGATTGAAAAGAAAATCAAAGCTGCCAAAATGCCGGCAGAGGCACGCAAAAAAGCTGACGCCGAGTTGAAAAAGCTCAAGCTCATGTCGCCCATGTCTGCAGAAGCTTCTGTGGTACGCAACTACATTGAAGTGCTCACAGCCTTGCCTTGGAGCAAGAAGACCAAAATCAAACACGACTTGGGCAATGCCGAAGTGGTGTTGAACGAAGACCACTTCGGCCTTGAAAAAGTCAAAGACCGAATCATGGAATACCTTGCTGTTCAGCAGCGCGTAGACAAAGTGAAGGCGCCTATTCTTTGCTTGGTAGGCCCGCCTGGTGTTGGTAAAACCTCATTGGGCCAATCGATTGCCAAAGCCACGGGTCGCAAGTATGTGCGCATGGCCTTGGGTGGCATGCGCGACGAAGCCGAAATTCGGGGACACCGCCGCACTTACATTGGCGCCATGCCTGGCAAAGTGTTGCAAAGCCTGAGCAAGGTGGGCACGCGCAACCCATTGTTCTTGTTGGACGAAATTGACAAGTTGGGCACCGACTTCCGAGGCGACCCTTCCAGTGCTTTGTTGGAGGTCTTAGACCCTGAGCAAAACCACACCTTTGGCGATCACTATGTTGAAGTAGATTTTGATTTGAGCGACGTCATGTTCGTGGCCACTTCAAACTCCATGAACATTCCTTCTGCGTTGTTAGACCGCATGGAGGTGATTCGCTTGTCGGGTTATACAGAAGACGAAAAAACCAGCATTGCCATTAAATATTTGCTGCCTAAGCAATTGAAAAACAATGGCGTCAAAATTGAAGAACTCAGCATCAGCGACTCAGCTGTCAGAGATGTAGTTCGTTATTACACACGTGAAGCTGGCGTGCGTTCCCTTGAACGTGAGTTGTCTAAAATTTGCCGCAAAGTGGTGAAGAGTCTGTTGCTCAAACAAATGACGGCGCCCGTGCTAGTCACGCCCGACAACTTGAATGATTTCTTGGGTGTGCAGAAGTACACCTACGGCCGCGCTGAAGCACAAAACCAAGTGGGGCAAGTGGTGGGTTTGGCATGGACCGAAGTGGGCGGCGATTTGCTCACCATCGAAGCTGCGCTCATGCCCGGCAAAGGGGTCATTACCCGCACAGGCTCTTTGGGCGATGTGATGAAAGAATCAGTGGAAGCCGCGCGCACCGTGGTGCGCAGCCGTGCCCGGATGCTGGGTATCAAAGACGATGTGTTTGAGAAGAAAGACTTGCACATTCACGTGCCCGATGGCGCCACCCCGAAAGACGGGCCCAGCGCTGGCGCTGCCATGACCACCGCCATGGTGTCTGCCATGACGGGCATTCCTGTGCGCGCCGATGTGGCCATGACGGGTGAAATTACTTTGCGTGGTGAAGTCACGGCCATTGGCGGTTTGAAAGAAAAATTATTGGCAGCTTTGCGCGGTGGTATCAAGACAGTCATGATCCCTGAAGACAATGTAAAAGACCTGCAAGACATTCCTGAAAATGTTAAAAATGGTCTTGAAATTGTGCCGGTGAAATGGATCGACAAAGTGCTCGAAGTAGCGCTTGTATCAATGCCTCAAGCACTGCCAGATGAAGAACCCGTGGTCGTAGAAACGCCTGTTGCAACAGACGCAAAGACGGCTACAAAAGCAGGCGCTGTGAAGCACTGATAGAATTTTTGGGAGGGCTTTTAAAATTCCCACAAATTACGCTACAATTCGTTCAAGCAGACAAATTGGCATAGAATGCTAAGTTGATTGCAAATGCGGGATTAGCTCAGTTGGTAGAGCGATACCTTGCCAAGGTATAGGTCGAGAGTTCGAGCCTCTTATCCCGCTCCAAACATTGAAAGATGACCCAACATCTTTCTGCAAATTAGGGAAGCAACAGCTTCCCTTTTTTGTCACCAAAAATGGCGCGGTAGCAAAGCGGTTATGCACCGGATTGCAAATCCGTGTAGGTCGGTTCGACTCCGGCCCGCGCCTCCAAATCGCAGCCCTCAGTTCTCTTGAATTGAGGGCTGTTTTCTTTGATGCCAAAAAATTCCGAGTTTAAACCCCGCTCAAAGTAAACGCCTCGTGCACCGCTGACTGAACGCTTCCGCCCAGCACGGCACCACCCCCCGCCACATAAATCCAATCACCGATGGTGACGGCCGCCACAGCATGACGCGGTATGGGCATGGCGGCGTGTGATTGCCAAGTGTTGGTAGCTGGGTCGTAACTTTCCATTTGTCCAAACACGGTTTGTTGTCCTGGCCGATTGATGATGCCGCCTTCGCCGCCCATGGCATAAAAGCGATCACGGTAAACAACCAAGCCATGGCCTGAACGCGCTATGGGCAAAGGTGCCAGTACTTCCCAGGTGTCTCTTTCTGGCACATACACCTGATGCAAATCGGTGTTGTATTCAAACGTGTTGAATCTTCCGCCAATGATGTGGATTCGGCCTTTGTAGGCCACACATCCCACATGGTCGCGAGCTCCTGGAAGTGCTTTCTTGCGAGTCCATTGATCTGTTTTGGGATCGTAAACTTCATGCCAACCCACGCTGGCGCGTTCATCTGTGGGCGATGAGGCGCCTCCTATCAAATGCAGTTTGCCATTCAATGCAACAGCAGCAGCAGCGCCTCTGGGTCTTGGCAATGGCGCAATCGATGTCCATTTGTCTTGTGAGACTTCATATACGTAGGCATGGTTGTCTGGATTGCGATTTTGTTCAATGAAGCCGCCAAACGCATAGATGCGACCTTCAAGGGAGACAACGGCCACATGGTTAGCGCCTCGAGGAAGTGGGGCCGCCAAATGCCATTGATCGGCTTTCGGTTCATAGACGTGGTGATAGCCCCTGTCGACGCGCCCTTCGCCATAGCCGCCTATGACATGAAGCCTGCCTGCCCATTCAGTGGCCCATGCCATTTCGCTGCGCGGAATGGGCAATGAAGCTCGTGTGATCCAACGACCTGAGGGCCCCTTGGGTGCAGGACTCGTGAAAGAGCGCTGCGATTCTTGATCAGCTGTTAAATGATGCGGCACACCGCCTTGCAGTTTGGCGTAGGGCTCTGGCGAGGGGTTGGCCTTAGGGAGCGCAGGATGCGCACCATGTTGGCCATGAGCCCCATGAGTGCTGTCTGATTGTGCGAGGAGTGTTTTTGTAAGGAGCAGTGACGACGCACCCACAAACCATTTTCTTCTGTCCATCGTCATACCCTGATCCGCGTCAAATCAATTTTAAATTTCAGTTTGCTTGCACGCCAGCTTTGATCAGCAATCCGCCCAAGGTGTCAATTTCATTTTTCAAATGGGCTCTCAATGCGGCTGGCGTCGCCTGCTCAATGCTCACAGCCGACACGCCCATGCCATCTAAGCGCTTGATCACGTCGGGGTCGGTGACAGACTTTTGCAATGCGGCCGTGAGTTTTTCTAAAACAGGTTTGGGTGTTCCCTTGGGTGCATAGAGGCCAAAGGAAATGTTGATCTCAAAGCCTTTAACGCCAGCTTCTGCAATGGCAGGCGTGTCGGGTAAGGACGGCAATCTGTTTTTGCCAGCCGCAGCATAGGCTTTGATTTTGCCGTTCTTCACTGATGGCACGGTGCCCGAAGTTTGATCGCACAAAATATCAACCTGGCCACCCATTAAGTCGGTCAGTGCGGGGCCCGTGCCTTTGTAGGGAATTTCATTCAATTGAACCCCTAAGACGTTCATCATCATCAAGCCACAAAGGTGGGAAGCAGAGCCTACGCCCGCATGGGCCAAACTGACTTTTTTCTGATTGGTTTTGAGGTAAGCCACAAACTCATTCAAGTCTTTAGGCGGAAATTCAGTTCTTGCAACAATCACCATGGGGCCACTGGTGGCCGATCCAATGGGCTCAAAGTCATCCACGGGGTGGTAGCTTAGATTTTTGTACATGGCCATGTTGGTGGCATGACTCACGTGAATCATGAGTAGCGAATAGCCATCTGGTTTGGACCTTGCCACCTTGGCGGTGCCGATGGCGCCGGATGCGCCTGCCGTGTTGTCCACCACAATTTGCTGGCCCAATATCTTTTGCATAGAACCTGCAAACAAGCGCGTGATCGTGTCGCCAGGGCCGCCAGGGGCATAGGGCATCATCATGGTAATGGGCTTGCTAGGATAGTCTTGCGCAGTAGCATGTCCGAACCCAACACTTCCCAATGCACACAAGGATAAAACCAGGGCTCTGCGAATGTGTGATTTAAATTTCATGGGTTTTGTCTTTGTTTAAGTTTTAAAAATAGGGGCTTGAATGGCCATCAAGCGAGCAAGCGTTTTCGGATGTCTGAGGGTTCTAAAACTTCCAGCGGAAATGCACCGCCGCCAGGAATGCCGACTTGCGTGGCATTCAAAAGCATAGACACCATGACGTAAGTGCCTGACAAAACAGTGAGGTCAATGACCGCCTGCTCCCCCATCTTGTTCACGGCTTCTTGCCAAAGCGCATCGGGCACTTTGTGATTCAAACTGAGTTGAACGCAGTAGTCATACACCAAGCGCTCATCGTCTGCCATGCTGTTCGGCCGTTTGCAGGCTTGCAAATCTTTCATCACTGCATCAGAAAGGCCTGCTTTTCTGGCAATGGTTTCGTGTGCCCACCACTCGTATTGCGCATTGGAAATGCGTGCCTGAATCAAAATGGCAAATTCATTGAGTCGCTTGTTGACTGTGGTTCTGAACCTCAGGTAATCCAAGAAGTCAAAGCACCTTCTGGCCATTTCGGGGCTTCGCAACAAGGCGTTGTAAGGCCCGCCCAGAGCTGCACTGGATATTTTGAGAATGTCATCTGCCAAGGGCTTCACGGAAGCGGGCAGGGCGTCGTAAGAGATTTGGGATAGTCGTTCGTTCATGTCTAAATTTTAGGTACTCGCTAAATGGGCAGTGGGAGGATAAACCCGTGGTTCTAGTTGCTTTGAGGTGAAGGCTTTGCTTCAAATCCCAAGCAAGGGCGACCATCTGAATTCATCACCTGAATGCTGGGCAAGACTTGAGACTTGAAGCCGAGCAGTTTGCAAGAGTAGGGCATTTTGGGATCCCAACTGGTGGCAAAGTGCTTGCACCGCCAGCAATTGACTTGATCTAAAAAGGGTGGAGGTGTAGCCACTGTATTTTTTCATTCGTTTGTTCTGCCGCATCATAAAGAAAAACAACACAGAAGGTGATATGTGTTTTGAACGCAAGGGCATGGACGGCAGGGTTATTGAGATTCTATTAATATCTTTTCACAAGGATGCAAAATGGACTTACATCAAAATTCAGTAGAAATAGACCCCCGTATTTACTCGCTCTACGACGAGTACTGCCATGGCGCCATAGACCGAAGGGAATTTTTGGCCAAAGCCAGTGCCTTGGTGGTGGGTGGTATGGCCATGGCGCAGGCCCTGTTTCCAAGGTATGCTAATGCGCAAATTATTTCTTTCACAGATCCTCGCATCAAAGCCAGTTATGTGAAATATGCATCGCCAGGCGGTAGTTCTGGCGAAATGAGGGGTTATTTGGTGCAGCCTGTTTCGGCCGCCCCTTCAAAATTTCCGGCTGTGCTGGTCATTCATGAGAATCGTGGTTTGAATCCCTACATTGAGGATGTGGCCAGACGCTTAGCAGCTGCAGGATTTTTGGCTTTGGCACCTGATGGCTTGTACCCAGTGGGTGGCTATCCTGGCAATGACGAGGATGGAAAAAAACTGCAGGATGGACTCTCGCGATCAAAGCTGAAAACAGACATGTTGAACGGTGCCGTATTTTTAAAAAATCATGCGCTTTCTTCAGGCAAGTTGGGCATCACTGGTTTTTGTTGGGGTGGCGGCATGACCAATGCTTTGGCGGCTGAAATGGGCGATGCAGTTCAGGCTGGCGCCCCTTACTATGGCGAGCCTGCAGCCTCTGAGAATGTGGACAAAATCAAAGCGGAGTTGGTGATACATTTTGCAGAAAATGACCCTCGTATCAACACCACTTGGGCGGCTTATGAAAGCGGGTTAAAGACTCACGGCGTTAAATCTCAAGCGCATTTTTATGCGGGCACGCAACACGGATTTCACAACAATTCAACACCTAGGTTCAATCAGGCAGCCGCAGATTTGTCTTGGAGCCGCACACTCGAATTGTTCAATCGTACTTTGAAGACTTAAGCCTGTGAAAATTGATCCAGCTCGGGTTGATAAAGAGCCGCTGGTTTGAGGCAAAATCACGTTTTTAAACATTCACTGAAAACAACATGCAGCCCTTTCACCTGGCATTTCCCGTCACATCCTTGGCCAAAGCCAGAGCCTTTTATGGCGACCTGTTGGGCTGCCCTGAGGGCCGCTCCAGTGACGAGTGGATTGATTTCAATTTTCACGGCCACCAAATTGTGGCTCACCTCAGTCCTTCAGAGGCAGGTCATCACAACACCAGCGCTGTAGATGGCGACAATGTGCCTGTGCGGCATTTTGGCTTGGTCATGGAAATGGGGCAGTGGGAGACGCTTGCAGACAAATTGAAAAAGGCGGGCACCCAGTTTGTTATTGAGCCGCACATTCGCTTTAAAGGCCAAGTCGGTGAGCAAGCCACTATGTTTTTCTTAGATCCCTGTGGCAATGCCGTGGAATTTAAAGCATTTGCAAACCCTGCCAGTTTGTTTGCCAAATAGGCCAGTGCACACAAACCACTCAAATTACATCATTTGAATTTGAGCATGCGGACCGTTCAATGAAATTGAAAATGTCAGAAAAATCGCTGTTTGCGATTTTGTTGCGCTCGCCATGGTGGTGGAGTTTTTTGATAGCCGCAGTGTTGATGCTGCTAGCACGCGTCTTCTTGCCTGAGGCCTTTCGAGCTGTCGGGATGCTCAGCGCGTTGCCATTTGCTGTGCTTGGGATCATTGCTGCCTGGCGGCAGCGTGACAAGCCTTCGCCTGAACGCGTCGCTTTGGCCTTGACCGACTTGGCCAAAATGTCATGGAAGCAATTTTTGCCCATCATGGAGCAAGCCTTTGTTCAGCAAGGCTTCAGTGTGATGCCATTGAACTCGAGCGCAGCAGACTTGCAGTTGGAAAAATCAGGCAAGGTCACCTTGGTCAGTTGCAAGCGCTGGAAGGCTGCCACCTTGGGGGTCGAAGTATTGCGTGATTTGAAAGAACTTCAAGTCTCGCAAGATGTTGCATATGCTGCTTGTATCAGTCTCAGTTTGCCCACCGGCGTGGCACTTAAATTTGCAAAAGCCAACGGCGTTCAATTGATCTGCCAAGACGAGATGGCCTCGCTTTGCCTCAAAGTCATGAAAGACTAAAGGGAGCGCCTTAGCCCTACAAAGCCCGCATGATGTGTGCAATGCAATCATTGGTTTTGGGCGCATCGATCCAACGCATGATGCAAACCAGTTCGAGCTTCGGGTCTACCCATGTGACGGAAGAGCCAGCACCAAGTGCAAACCATGAACTGCGAGGTGCGTCTTTGAACAAAGCACCATCTTTGTTCAGCCAAATGAGGTAGCCGTAGTAGGACGCAACGTCGCAAGACTGTTGCATCATGTCAAGCCATTTTGCAGACAGAATTTGTTGGCCTTTGAAATTGCCATTGCCCATGAGCATCATGCCAATCAGGGCTTGGTCTCTGGCGGAAATAGAAACGCCGCCACCCCAATGGCTTCCACCAGGAACCGACATCATGCGTTGTCCGTTGACATCGGCCCAACCTTGCTCGTAGCCAACCCATTGAAATTCACCGGTACATCCCAATGGCTTCCGGAAAAACTCTTCAAAGACTTCAGGCAGAGGACGCTTGAACAAATGCAACAAAGCCAAAGAGAGTTGGTTGATTCGAACATCGTTGTACTCAAACCTTGAGCCTGGCTCGCCTAGGGGTCTGGCGTCACCCTTGATGCCGTCGGCTTTTCCGGGTTGGTAGGTCAACCAGCGATAACGGTCGACTTGTTCGGGAATGCCAAGGCATGTGCCTTCCCATTCACTGGTTTGTTGTAGCAAATGATGCCAAGTGATTCTGTTTAAACGTTCACCCTCAAAGCCAATACCCGGACACTTTTGAAGCACAGGTTCGTGAACATCTGGCAGCAAACCTTGATCAAAAGCGATGCCAGCCAGAAGGGCTAAATATGTTTTGGCCACACTGAAGGTGAGGTCGGCTTTGTGGGGTTCACCCCATTCAGCCAACATCACATGCTTGTGGAAAATAACACCCGACACTGGCCCACGACCATGCACTGGGCCATACAAGCGGTTGTAGGGCGGCGGATCTACCTCATGAATGCCCCAGGGCGGTGAGGCGTCGCGAGACCATGGTGTCTCGCATTTTTTAATGAATTGAATAGCCTCTTGAAGTGCAGGCGACATATTGGATGCAAGTGTCATGTCCTAGTTAGAAAAACAAGAAGTAGCCGTTGACCGTGCTTACAAATCCCAGCGCGCCTAACAGCGTGCCGGCCCAATACAAAATAGGCATGGAGGCAACGATAGAAACTGATAGCAAGACAATCGCAATTTGCAAAGCACCTTCAGCGTAATCAAACCAAGGGTCTTGAAGCATGGCGTGATCTCGTGTAGCTTCATGCGCTTTGGCTCTGACCATCAGTTCTTTTTTGCCTTCTTTAGTTTCTGGCTCAGACTCATAGCGATCAGCCGTTTTTTTGTAGTCTTCAATTTTCTTTTCAAACATCGCCTTGGCGGTGGCGTTCATGTTGGGCTCGCGCGCAAGTTGCAACTCCAGATCTGCGGCGGCCAGTTTGAAAGACGTTTGACGAATGTTTTTGGCTTGGTAGAAAGCATAGGCATTGGCTGCCAAGATGTTTTCTTGGGTGGCTTCCTTCATGGCGTTGGAGCCGCCTAGGCTTGCAATGGCCAAGACCATGGCCAAGATGGAAATGGTGAGGGCGGAGCGATTTTGATTTTTGTCGCCATGGGCTTTTTGTTCCATGAGTTCAGCGGTATCTTGAGCTTCCATTTGTGGTCCTTTGATGGTTTGAAATAAGCCGATGTCACGAGCCTCTATTGTTGATTTTTTTAATGAGAGTTTTCGTGAGATTTTTGTGACAATTTTAAATAAATTGAATTCAATTTAGTGTTTACCCCTAGGGTTTGCCTTTGAGAATCGTTGCATTATCCTGCATGGCAAAGACTGTATTTAACATTAGGAAAAAACCATGACAGAAAAGAAAACATCATCTTCTCGCCGCGGCCTTTTAAAAGGTGCTGTGGCAGCCGGTGCGCTTGCTGCGCCTATGATTTCAAAGGCTGACACCGTCAGTTTGCGCTTTCAAAGCACATGGCCTGCCAAAGACATATTCCACGAATTCGCCAATGATTTCGCTAAAAAAGTGAACGACATGGCCAGTGGCCGTTTGAAAATTGAAGTCTTGCCTTCTGGTGCAGTAGTTCCGGCCTTCCAACTGTTGGATGCTGTGAACAAGGGCACTTTGGATGGCGGCCACGGTGTGTTGGCTTACCACTATGGCAAAAGCTCAGCTTTGGCTTTGTGGGGCTCTGGCCCTGCCTTTGGTATGGACCCTAACATGGTTCTCTCATGGCACAACTATGGCGGTGGCAAGCAGTTGCTGGAAGAAATTTACAAGTCGTTGAACATAGATGTGGTTTCTTTTGTCTATGGCCCCATGCCCACACAGCCTTTGGGTTGGTTCAAAAAGCCGATTGCCAAAGTGGCTGACTTGAAGGGTTTGAAATACCGTACTGTGGGCTTGGCTGTTGACATCTTTACAGAACTCGGCGCCTCGGTGAATCCATTGCCCGGCGGAGAAATTGTGCCTGCGCTGGATCGCGGATTGATTGATGCGGCTGAATTTAACAATGCTTCTTCTGACCGTATTTTGGGCTTCCCAGATGTGGTCAAAAACTGTATGCTGCAAAGCTTCCACCAGAGCGGCGAGCAGTTCGAAATATTGTTCAACAAAGGCAAGCTGGCAGCGTTGCCTACGGAGTTAAAGTCCATCATTGAATACGCAGTGCAAGCGTCTTCTGCCGAAATGAGCTGGAAAGCCATCGACCGCAACTCCAAAGATTACTCAGAGATGAAGAAGCAGGGCATCAAGTTCTACAAAACACCCGATGCTATTCTGAAAGCTCAGTTAGAGGCATGGGACAAAGTGGTTGCCAAAAAATCACTTGAAAATCCATACTTCAAGAAAGTCATTGAATCACAGATGGCATTCGCCGAGCGCGCTGGCCAGTGGCAAAACGACTACATGGTCGATTTCAAAATGGCCTACAACCGCTATTTCTCTAAGGCCGCACCTAAAAAGGCCTAAGCTTTTTAAGTTTTTGTAAAATACCCATCCGGGCTTGTCCTGGATGGGTCTTTTTACTTTTGATGGTTTCATATGAATACGCAAACATTGCTCCACACGGCTGACAAAATCAGTACTTGGGTTGGAAAAGCTTTTGCCTGGCTAATTGTTGGGTTGATGTTATTGGTGGTGGTGGAGGTTTTCAAGCGTTACGCTTTGAACGCGCCCACCGCCTGGATTTTTGATGCCAGCAATATGATGTACGGCACCCTGTTCATGATGGGTGGAGCTTATACGCTTTGCCAAGATGGCCATGTGCGTGGCGATTTCTTTTATGGCAGTGCAAAACCCAAGACGCAAGCCTGGCTAGATATGGTTTTGTTCATTATTTTCTTTATTCCTGGTGTCATCGCACTCACTTGGGCAGGATGGAATTACGCTGCAGACTCATGGGCCATTCGTGAGCATACCTTCAATGCCGATCCACTGCCTCTCTATCCGTTCAAGTCGGTCATTCCTTTGGCAGGTTTGGTTGTGCTCATGCAGGGCCTGGCTGAAATTTTGAGGTGCATTGTTTGCATTCGAACGGGCGAATGGACCCCGCGCTTAAAAGACGCTGACGAAATTGATGTGGTTGAACAGCAGCTTGCAGGCAGTACGCTGGTTGATCGCGATGCAGCCATGGAAGCCATTGCCAATGCTAAAAACATTGAAGAATCGGCTCACCAGCGTGCGAAAGGAGGCCAAGCATGAGCGATCCCGCACTCGGCCTCTTAATGTTGTCACTCATTGTGGTGGTCATCATGTTGGGATTCCCAACGGCATTCACCTTGATGGGTTTGGGCATGGTCTTCGGCTATGGCGCCTTCTACGACCCCTCGGCGCCTTGGTTTGACAATAAAGTTTTCAACCTCATGGTGCAGCGCACTTTTGGCGCCATGACCAACGACGTCTTGCTCTCGATCCCCTTGTTTGTGCTCATGGGATATGTCATGGAGCGAGGTGCCTTGGTGGACAAAATGTTCCACAGTGTTCAATTGGCATTCCGCAAATTGCCCGGATCTTTGGCGGTTGCCACATTGGTCATTTGCACCTTCTGGGGCATTGCCAGTGGCTTGGTTGGCGCGGTGGTGGTGCTGATGGGTGTGATTGCCATGAGGCCCATGTTGAACGCGGGCTATGACACTCGCTTAGCTGCAGGTGTGATAACGGCTGGCGGTACCTTAGGTATTCTGATCCCTCCTTCCGTCATGATCATTGTCTATGCTGCTGTGGCTGGCCAGTCGGTTGTAAAGTTGTATGCCGCTGCCATGTTCCCAGGATTTTTCTTGGCTGCGCTGTACCTCATTTACATCATTGCTTGGGTTTTAATCGATCCCAAAATAGCGCCCAAGCTGCCAGTAGAGCAGACTCGCGCGGCCATCACGCCAGAGGTTCAAAAGATCGCTGACAACTATGCCAAAAAGTTTTTCTTGGCGCTGTTCCAGGCATTCGTCTTTCCCGGCCGTGTCTTGAAAAATTCTGCTGACAATGTGCTTGTCACTTGGAAATTTATTGCCAAAAGCTTTGCCATGAGCTTAGTGCCCATTTTGATGGCTGTGACCACCATGGGTGCGGTCTGGTGGTATGTGGTCATTCATTCGCAAGAAGAAAACAATGCGGCGGCTGCCCAAGTTGTGGCCACTCAAACCGCCAAGTCTGAAGCTGCCCCTGCGCCATCTGCTAGCAACGATTCAGCTGCATCAAGTGCTGCCCCCGTCGCTGTTGAGCGCTCAGGTGTTCAAGAACCACCAGGCGCGAGTGATTTGAAAGAACCGCCTGGGGCAGGTGGCTTGCAAGAGCCTCCGGGTGCTGGCGGTGTTCAAGAGCCTCCAGGCGCTGAAAAAGTTCAAACCACTTCAGGTTCTCAGGGCGTACAGCTACCACCTGGCGCAGAGTCGCTCACGGCCAAAGCAGAAGAAGCAGATGCTCCGCTTCAAGCTTTGGGTGACGGCGACACATCAGATGCGCCTAAAACAGAGCCTGTACCAGAAGGCTTCTACATAGGCTTTTGGATTGCTTGCGGTTTATTTGTGGCTTTATTGGCTTACTACTACTGGAACTTTGATGCCGAACAATATGAAATTCTGAACATGCTGGTTCGCTCCGTCATGCCCTTGGGAATTCTCACTTTTGTGGTGCTAGGCGTTATTTTGTTTGGCATTACCACTGCAACGGAGTCTGCCGCAGTAGGCGCAGCAGGCGCGTTCCTGATGGCTTGGTCTGCAGGTACTTTGGACTTTGAGAAAATCAAGCAAGCTGTGTTCCTCACAGCCAAAACCACCTCCATGGTGTGTTGGTTGTTTGTGGGCTCTGCCTTGTTCTCTGCAGTGTTTGCTCTTTTGGGTGGCCAGCGTTTGGTCGAAGAGTGGGTCATGGCACTCAATCTCACGTCTATCCAATTTTTGCTCTTGTCGCAAGCCATTATTTTTGTGCTGGGCTGGCCTTTAGAGTGGACAGAAATCATTGTGATTTTTGTGCCCATCTTCTTGCCAATGCTAGCGCATTTCCAGATCGACCCCATGTTGTGGGGTGTCATGGTGTTTGTGAACTTGCAAGCAGCGTTCTTGTCGCCGCCTGTGGCCATGTCAGCGTTCTATTTGAAAGGGGTGTCGCCGCCGCACGTCACCATCAATCAAATTTTTGCCGGCATGATGCCATACATGTTCATCGTGATTTTGTGCTTGATCTTGATGTACATCTGGCCAGAACTTACATTGTGGTTGCCAAATTATTTGTATGGCAAGTGATTTGAGCTAGCTTAAAGATGCAACCGATTTATTCGGGAGCATCCATTGATTGGCAGACATCGACCCAAAGTGCTTGGGTGATGTCTGCCATTTTTTCTGGGCTAATGCGAACCGCGCTGTTCACTGAACCTGCCGCGGGTATCACGACGTCGTAAATTTTCAATGAGACATCTAAGTAGATAGGCAAGGGATTGGCCAGCCCAAATGGACAAACGCCGCCAACAGGATGGCCTGTTATTTCTGACACCTCTTCAAGCCCGAGCATTTTCCCTTTACCAAAAGCATCCTTGAACTTCTTGTTGTCAATGCGCGCATCTCCCCGCGCAACCACCAACACCACGCGCCCATCGTTCAACCTGAATGAAAGTGTTTTGGCAATGCGGCCGGGTTCTACCCCATGGGCTTGCGCTGCTAAGGCCACTGTGGCTGTGCTCACTGCCAATTCAATGATGGGGATATCGAGCTGCTTGGCTTTAAAAAATTCTTGAACGGATTGGAGGCTCATGATTCAATGATAATTTGAATGAATTTAGGATTAGACAATATGTACTATGAACCCGGCGTCACCCCACATGGTCTTCCCTTTGATCCCTTTAAGTCTTGTGTGATTCCCCGTCCGATTGGATGGATTTCAACGGTTGACAGAGACGGGCGACACAATTTAGCGCCCTACAGCCAATTTCAAAATGTCACATTCAATCCGCCTATTGTGATGTTCTCTGCCAATCAAACCACCAAAGGTCATCGCAAAGACTCGGTTCGCAATGCCGAGGACACAGGAGAGTTTGTGTGGAACATGGCCACTTACGATCTGCGCAATGCCGTCAATCTAACGGCTGAAGAGTTGCCTCACGGAGTTGATGAATTTGAACATGCCAGCCTTCAAAAATTGCCTTCTCGCAAAGTCAAACCTATGCGAGTGGCGGGCTCGCCTGTTCATTTTGAATGCGTGTACTTAAACACTTTGCGATTTCCAGGGGAGCCTCCTTTTGGCACCGCAGATGTGGTGTTTGGTAAGGTGGTGGCCATTCACATCGATGATCAAGTGATTGATGGCAAGGGCATGTTGGACATTCTCAAAATCAAACCTTTAGCCCGCATGGGGTACTACGATTACACCTATGTCGACAACAAGTTTGAAATGATCATTGGCGGCAATAACAAAGCGCTTTTGGCAGGCTTGGAAGGCTCACCCAACAAAGCCAAAGAGGCTCAGCCTTGAGCCATCAAAGCCATGTGCCAAGCGGCATTGACAACCCACTTCCGCCGGCCTTTCACAAGCTGGCGATCTCCAATTTAATGGCGCAGTCAGCAGAACAGCTCACTTTGGCTGCTGTGCCCATTGTGGCGGTGCTCATGTTGCAAGCAGGTCCCGGACAAATTGGTTTGGTGGCCGCTGTACAGTCTTTGCCATTCTTGCTGTTTTCCATTCCCTTGGGCCTGTTGGCCGATCGAATGTCGCGCAAAAAACTGATGATCTTGTCCGAAATACTTCGGGTTTGTGCTTTGGTGGTTTTAATTGCAGCTTTGTTGCTGAATCAAATCAGCATGCCTTTGTTGGCGGCGATTGGGTTTTTTGCGGCCGTCGGCACGGTTGGCTTTAGTGTCAGTGCGCCTTCTTTGGTGCCAGCATTGGTCAACCGAGAGCATTTGGCAAAAGCCAATGGGCGCTTGGAACTTGCAAGAAGCATGGCTTTTGCCGGCGGTCCGGCCTTGGCAGGTGCCCTGATTGCGTGGATGGGTGCATCCACCTCATTTGTACTGTCTCTCATGCTGTCTTTGGCAGCTGTGGGGTTTTTGAATCAGATCAGTGAACCTAGCAGACAAGCAGCACCTGATCGACATCCTTGGCTAGAGCTCAAAGACGGTGCCTATTTTGTTTGGACCCACGATCTTTTGCGGCCTATTTTGTTCACTTCTGTGGCGTGGAATATTTCTTGGTTTGTGTTGCAAGCTATTTACGTGCCGTATGCCATTCGCACCTTGGGCATGGGCTCTAGTGAGGTGGGTCTGACTTTGGCTTGTTATGGCGCTGGCATGATTGCCGGATCCTTGATAGCTTCCAAAATTGTGGCGCGCATGACATTTGGCAATGCCATTTTGTTGGGGCCTCTGTTTTCTGTCTTGGCCGCTGCTGTGATGGCTGTCACTTATTTTTGGCCAACGCCCACTGTCGCCGGATTGGCTTACTTTCTTTTTGGATTCGGCCCCATCATTTGGACCATCACGTCCACCACGCTGCGCCAAAGTGTGACGCCCAACAGCATGATGGGGCGAGTCACGGCCATCAACATTGTGACGGGAACGGGCGCGCGGCCAATTGGTGCTTTGCTGGGTGGCTTTGTGGGAGAAGCTTTCTCCGATTTAACCAGCTTGCTGGTGGTGGTGGCAGGCTTCTCGGTTCAGGCCATCATCATTAGCCTTTCTCGTGTCAGAGCCCTTAAGTCCTTGAGTGAACTCCAAGAAAGTCAGGAAGAATAGAGCCTAATTTAAAGGGAGCGGCCTAAGTGGCCTCGAATCTGTGGCCTAATATCGCCTTGAACTTTTTTTCCTGGAGCCACTGATGGGCAATAAGATTGTTACCGAAGCTGATCGCAAACACACACCGCCCTTGAAGGCATTGCCTGGCGTCACATTACCCACTTCGGGCCGAGGCCAACGCGTCAGTTTAGAACGCGGCGTAGGCACTCGCAGCAAAAAGAACCCTGGCAAGCGCGCCAAAAAAGGCGGTTAATACCCAGCCTCATTGAGTCCAGAGTTTTCACGTTGGAATCAACAAAAGCCCTCTCATGAGGGCTTTTTATTTTCCAAAAAGCTCAACTTGAAGGCACAATAGAGCTTTAGCCCCGGTGGTGAAATTGGTAGACACATCGGACTTAAAATCCGCCGCTTCGTTCATAGCGGGCGTGCCGGTTCGATTCCGGCCCGGGGCACCATTGACTAAATAGACCGACATGACATCCTTCAGCGCACCCTTTGAAATTCATGTTCATGGTGAAATCCTGTTGCGTGATGACGTGGACTTCAAGGCACTTCAAGAAGCCGCCAAGCCCCTTTGGAAATACGCAGGCGCTAAATCGCTCACCGAAGGTGCACAAAGCCTTTACGAAGAAGAGCCTGGTATTCGGTTTGAAGCTGCCGATCACAAACTCCAACTGTGCTGGACCGTCCGCGGTGACGAAGATTTTCGCCAAGTGCTAGACGATCTTTGCATGAACATCAACGAAATTTCGGCAGCGGGCGCACAACTAGAAATCACCTTTTACGACACAGAGTTTGAAGACGAAGATGAATCGCGCGGCGCCGAGTCACGCGACGATTTCTTCATTCTCTTCGTGGGCCCCGATCCTGCTTCCATCATGCAGGCTCAACGAGATTTGCTGGTGCAAGATGTGATAGGCCTCATGGAGCGCCATTTTGATGGCTCAGAACTCAGTGGTGTGGTCCAAGAAATTGACAAGCTGTTCTCCGAGCGCTTTAGCGATTTGGTCAGCTCCCTCGAATTGGGCAAGCCGCCTAGGGGCAGCGGTGGCGGCGGACCACAAGGTGGTGGTCATGGCGGGGGCCGTCGGCCACGCCATTTGCACTGAATTCAAATTGAATTGCCATCAGGCCTTGGCCCACTTGCCATGCTCAATCCAGGTGTAAAGCGCAAAGAAGTCTTTGGCTGGGCCATGTATGACTTCGCCAATTCTGGCTACACCACGGTGGTCATCACGGCGGTCTTTGCAGCTTACTTTGTCGGCGCTGTGGCCGACCAAGCAGAGTGGGCCACTTTGGCTTGGACCAGTGCCCTGAGTGTGTCCTACGCTATTGTCATGTTCACCATGCCAGCCTTGGGAGAATGGGCCGATCGACATGCCGCCAAGAAAAAAATGCTCATGGCTTTTACAGCCGCTTGCGTGGTCAGCACTGCAGCCTTGGCTTGGGTGGGGCCGGGTCAGGTGGCTTTGGCTGTTATTTGCATTGTGATCTCCAACACTTTTTTCTCTTATGGCGAATCCTTAACAGCTGCATTTTTGCCTGAACTGGCCACGCCCGAGGCCATGGGACGTGTCAGTGCATGGGGATGGGCCTGGGGTTATTTGGGCGGCATGCTGACTCTGGGAATATGTTTGGCCTACGTGCTTTGGGCGCAAGGGCAAGGACAAACGGCTGGACAGTTCGTGCCCGTCACCATGCTTGTCACAGCACTCATTTACGCGCTGGCTGCGTGCGTCACCTTTGCACTCATGAAAGAGCACGCCACACCACAACTCACACGCGTTCAATCGGGTAGTCGGTGGCAACAACTGCGTCAAACATTTGAAGAAGCCAAAGCCTACAAAGATTTCATGCAACTCATGGCGTGTGCAGTGGCCTATCAAGGCGGCGTGGCTGTGGCCATTACCTTGGCTGCCATTTACGCCGAACAAGTCATTGGATTTCAGCCGCAAGAAACCATGATCCTCATTTTTGTATTGAACATTGCTGCCTTGCTTGGCGCCCTGGTGTTTGGGTATGTGCAAGATCGCATGGGCCACAAATTGGCGCTGGCGATCACTTTGGTGGGGTGGAGCATCACCTGTGTTTTGGCAGCGCTGACCACCAGCAAAGAAGTTTTTTGGTGGGCGGCTGCCTTGGCGGGTGTTTGCATGGGTTCCAGCCAATCCACTGGCAGGGCCATGGCGGGCTTGTTTATTCCAAGCCATCGTCTGGCTGAGTTTTTTGGCTTGTGGACATTTGCCATTCGACTGGCCAGCATTGTGGGCCCATTGGGCTATGGATTGATTACCTGGTTCACGTCGGGCAATCAGCGCTTGGCCATTGGTGCCACAGCTGTTTTGTTCCTTGTCGGTTTGGCTTTGTTGTTGCCCATCAATGTTAAGCGTGGTCAAGGTATGGCCCAAACGAATGCCTCAACGCCAGCCTCAACGCCAGCCTAATGTCTGCATTTCGCTACCTTCAGGCCTACCCAGATAACCTGCAGGTGCAAGTGCAGAAAATCATCGATGGTCCTGGCTTGGGTGAATGGTTAAAGTCCAGGCATTCAGAGCCGCACACCATTCGCACAGACGGCGCGCTCTACAACTACGTTATAGAACTCAAAAACGAATTTTTGCGTCAGGCCGACCCCATTAACAAGGTCAGTTATGACAGCAAACTGCAAATCATTCAACATGCTTTGGGTTTGCACACCACCACCTCTCGCATTCAAGGCAGCAAACTGAAATCAAAGCGCGATATCAAAGTGGCCGCCTTGTTCAAAGAAACACCCATCGCATTTTTGCAAATGATTGCTGTGCATGAATTGGCGCACCTCAAAGTGCGCGAACACGACAAAGCTTTCTACAAACTGTGCCATCACATGGCGCCAGATTATGCGCAGTGGGAGTTTGAGCTTCGGGTGTACCTCACGCACCTAGATCAGGGTGGTGAGAGGCTTTGGGCTGCAGCTTGATGGCAGTACTCAGGCGCTAGGTCTAACCACCGAAGGGCAGCAGATTGAAGTGAGCTTAAGGCGCCCGTTGTCCAAAGTTCAATCTTTTCAGATTCGCTTGAATGAGAAGGGGCAAGAGGCACTTCAGTGGCCAGTGTGATTAAGCGTTTGGTTTGTTTCGCAACCGCTTCGCCCGTTGAAATAAGCTGTACATCAGGGCCAACCAGTTTTTGCAAAATTTCTTGCACAAAAATGTAGTGCGTACAGCCCAAAACCAAGGTGTCTATTTGAGCAGTTGCATGCCCAAAAGAGCCCATGCTCTGAACGTACTTGGCACACAACTGCGCGATCTCTGAGGTGTCGAGTAAAGATTTTTCAGTTTGCTTTTCAATGGCCAGCGCCAAGCCTTTGCAGGCTTGTAATACAAAATGGCCTTTCTTAGGCAAAGCATCTGTTTGAACTGTCTTAAGTAAGTTGTCGAAGCGAGTGCTGTTCAAGGTGCCTTGTGTGCCCATCACGCCCACGCTCCCAGTTTTCGTTTGTGCAAGCGCGGGTTTGAGAGCGGGTTCAACGCCGATAAAAGGCAGGTGAGGGTAATGGGTGCGCAAACTCTCAATGGCCACGGCTGTGGCGGTATTGCAAGCCACCACCACCGCCTTCAAGGGGCCTTTGGCCAAAAGCTGTTCAGTGATGTCGTGGCCTCGAGCAATGACAAAGTCGTCGCTGCGCTCGCCATAAGGCGCATAGCCACTGTCGGCCCAGTAAATGAAGCGCTCTTGCGGCATTTCGGCACGCAAGGCTTTCAAAACACTCAGGCCGCCAATGCCGCTGTCAAAAACGCCGATAGACGCTTGTAGGCCACCCACACTTAGAGGGGCGGGCTCAATTGGCGCCAACTTTGATGCCTTTGAACTCTCCTGTGGCAATTCGTTTTTGCCATTCAGCGGGTCCGGTATTGTGTGCGCTGGTACCACCAGAATCTACCGCCACTGTGACAGGCATGTCGACCACATCAAATTCGTAAATGGCTTCCATGCCCAAGTCAGCAAAGGCCAACACCTTCGATTGTTTAATGGCTTTGGACACCAAATAAGCCGCACCGCCCACCGCCATGAGGTAGGCTGATTTGTGTTTTTGGATGGCTGCAATGGCCTCAGGGCCACGCTCGGCTTTGCCCACCATGGCAATCAGGCCGGTTTGGGCCAACATCATCTCGGTGAATTTGTCCATGCGTGTGGAGGTCGTGGGGCCTGCGGGTCCAACAGCTTCGCCCTTCATGGGGTCGACCGGGCCCACGTAGTAAATGACGCGGTTGGTGAAGTCGACGGGCAGTTTTTCGCCCTTTGCCAACATGTCTTGAATGCGTTTGTGGGCGGCATCGCGACCCGTCAACATTTTGCCGTTGAGCAGCAAAGTTTGGCCTGGTTTCCAGCTGGCCACTTCTGCGGGGGTCAGGGCGTTTAAATCAACCCGCTTGCTCTTTTCTGTATCGGGTGTCCAGTTCACATCGGGCCACAAATCTAGGGATGGCACGTCCAAGTAAACGGGGCCAGAGCCATCCATCACAAAGTGTGCATGTCGGGTGGCGGCACAGTTTGGAATCATGGCCACAGGCTTGCTGGCGGCGTGCGTGGGGTACATCTTGATTTTGATATCAAGCACCGTGGTGAGGCCACCCAAACCTTGAGCGCCAATGCCCAAGTCATTGACCTTGTGGTAAATCTCCAAACGCATGTTTTCAACTTGCGTGAGCTTCTCGCCCTTGCTTGATTTCTCAAGCAGTTGGTACATGTCAAGGTCGTCCATCAAACTTTCTTTGGCCATCAGGGCGGCCTTTTCTGCGGTGCCACCAATGCCAATGCCCAGCATGCCGGGAGGGCACCAACCTGCACCCATGGTGGGGACTGTTTTCAAAACCCAGTCGACGACACTGTCGCTGGGGTTGAGCATGACCAATTTGGATTTGTTTTCACTGCCGCCGCCTTTGGCAGCCACAGTGATGTCCAGCTTGTTGCCTGGAACAAGTTGCGTGAAGATCACGGCCGGGGAATTGTCTTGTGTGTTTTTGCGCGCAAATTCTGGATCAGAAACCACCGATGCGCGCAACATGTTGTCTGCGTAGTTATAGCCCCTGCGCACGCCTTCATTGATGGCGTCTTCTAAGCCACCTGTGAAGTTCTCAAACCTGACGTCCATGCCAACCTTCAAGAAAACATTGACGATGCCGGTGTCTTGGCACATGGGACGATGGCCCATGGCGCTCATTTTGCTGTTGGTCAAAATCTGTGCAATGGCGTCTTTGGCCGCTGGGCTCTGCTCGCGGTGGTAGGCGGTAGCCAAGTGCGAGATGAAATCGGCAGGGTGGTAGTAACTGATGTATTGAAGGGCAGCTGCTACAGATTCAATCAGGTCTTCTTCTTTAATCAGAGTGGTCATGTCGTACTTTCGCGAAGTCTTATTGATATTTTCAGAATTCAGGTGCTGAGAGCTGCCTGTTCAATGTGTTCAATGGTTGTTGTGATGCGACATCAGCTTGTCAGTGTAGGCAATGGCCAATGCACTGAGCAGGAAGGTGACGTGAATAATGGTTTGCCACATTAGCACTTGCTCGGTGTAGTTGGCTGCATTGATAAAGGTTTTGAGCAAATGGATGGAGCTGATGCCGATGATGGCAGTGCCCAATTTCACTTTCAAAACAGACGCATTCACATGACTCAGCCATTCTGGTTGATCGGGGTGGTTTTCCAAATCCATGCGCGACACAAATGTTTCGTAGCCACCCACAATGACCATGATGAGCAGGTTTGAAATCATGACCACGTCAATGAGCGCCAAGACCACCAGCATGATGATGGTCTCATTCAATTGCGTGATGGGGGCGTCAACTTTGTAACCAATGCCAGAGATCAAAGCTTGAAGGGCTGTTTGACTGCCAAATACGGCTTCCAAAAGATGCACCAACTCCACCCAAAAATGAAACACATAAACACCTTGCGCCAAAATCAAGCCGAGGTAGAGGGGAAGTTGCAGCCACCGGCTGGCAAAAATCAGCTTAGGCAGGGGGCGGAGGTCCGTTTTTTGGGGGTGAGGTTGTGGGTTTGAAGCCATGGATGATCTTTAAGAGTTTGTTTGATTTTAAAGCCGTGCCTTTGCATAAATGTGTCGGTTTTGGCAAGATATGAAAGAATACTGTCAGTCAGGGCTTTGTAAGAGCCAAGCACGACATTCAGCACTACTAATTTGAATAAGTTCCCTAGGAGACACAGAATGAGCGCCACCCTTTACCAGCCCAGTGCTGACTTCGTTAAAAATGCACACATCTCAGGCATGCCGGCTTATCAAGCCCTTTGCAATGAGGCTGAAGCCGATTACGAGGGCTACTGGGCTCGGCTGGCCAAAGAGTTCATTTCTTGGAAAACCCCCTTTACCAAGGTTTTGGATGAATCCAAAGCGCCTTTCTTCAAATGGTTCGAAGACGGCACCCTGAATGCCTCGTATAACTGCCTAGACCGCAATGTGGAAAAAGGCCTAGGCAATAAAACCGCCCTCATTTTTGAAGCCGACGGCGGTGAAATCACACGCATTACCTACAGCGAATTGCTGGCTAAAACCTGCCAAATTGCCAACGGCCTCAAATCCATCGGCATCCAAAAAGGCGATCGCGTCATCATCTACATTTCCATGTCCATTGATGGCGTGGCGGCCATGCAAGCCTGCGCCCGCATTGGCGCCACACACTCCGTGGTGTTCGGTGGGTTCTCAGCCCAGTCATTGCGCGATCGGATTGAAGATACTGGCGCCAAAGCAGTGATTACAGCCGACCACCAAATTCGCGGTGGCAAGCAGTTGCCATTGAAATCCATTGTGGACGACGCCATTGCATTGGGCGGTTGCGGCAGCATCAAAGATGTGTTGGTGGTGAAGCGCAGCGGCGCCGATGTGGCCATGACGGCAGGTCGCGACACCTGGATGCACGACTTGGTTGCCAAGCAAACTACCACCTGCGAACCAGAATGGGTGGGTGCTGAGCATCCCTTGTTCTTGCTCTATACCTCTGGCTCAACAGGCAAGCCCAAAGGTGTTCAGCACTCTACAGGCGGCTACCTGTTGCACGCGGCCCTCACCACCAAGTGGACCTTCGACTTGAAACAAGACGACGTGTTCTGGTGCACGGCCGACATCGGTTGGGTTACCGGTCACACCTACATTACCTACGGCCCCCTCGCTTTGGGCGGCACAGAAATTGTGTTTGAGGGCGTGCCTACATTTCCAGACGCAGGCCGCTTTTGGAAAATGATTCAAGACCACAAGGTCTCTATTTTTTACACTGCGCCTACTGCCATTCGTTCTTTGATCAAAGCGGCTGAAGCCAACGATGCTGTGCATCCAAAGAGCTACAACTTAAGCAGTTTGCGCTTGCTCGGTTCTGTGGGTGAGCCCATCAATCCCGCTGCATGGGAGTGGTACCACAAGCATGTGGGCGGCGGTAACTGCCCCATTGTCGACACCTTCTGGCAAACCGAAACCGGTGGCCACATGATCACGCCACTGCCTGGCGTCACGCCCATGGTGCCTGGTTCTTGCACACTGCCTTTCCCTGGCATACAAGCGGCCATTGTGGACGAAACAGGGAAAGACATGCCCAACGGCCAAGGCGGTATCTTGGTGGTCAAGCGCCCCTGGCCTTCCATGATTCGAACCATCTGGGGTGACCCAGAACGCTTTGTGAAGAGCTACTACCCAGCCGATTTTCAAGGTAAGTATTACTTGGCCGGCGACGGTGCCATTCGCGATGCTGAGTCTGGTTATTTCACCATCACGGGCCGCATTGACGACGTGTTGAATGTGTCGGGCCACCGCATGGGGACCATGGAAATTGAATCGGCCTTGGTCAGTTGCACCGAGCTGGTGGCGGAAGCTGCGGTGGTGGGTCGCCCCGATGAAACAACCGGCGAAGCCATCTGTGCGTTTGTGGTGCTCAAGCGCCCCTTGCCCACTGGCGACGAAGGCAAGGCCATTGCCAAACAATTGCGCGATCACATTGCCAAAGAAATTGGCCCGATTGCCAAGCCCAAGGACATTCGCTTTGGCGAGAACTTGCCCAAAACACGCTCAGGCAAAATCATGCGCCGTTTGCTGCGCAGCTTGGCCAAAGGCGAGGAAATTACGCAAGACATCAGCACCTTGGAAAACCCAGCCATCTTAGGCCAGCTGGGTCAAACGTATTGATCGGAGTGCTTACTTGGGGGCCAATCGAATGGCACCATCCAAGCGAATCACTTCACCATTGAGCATGTCATTTTCCAAAATGTGTTTCACCAACTTGGCGTAATCATGGGGTGTTCCTAGACGGCTAGGAAAGGGGACAGCCGCTGCCAATGCGTCTTGTACTTCTTGAGGCATGCCAAACACCATGGGCGTGCCAAAAATACCAGGCGCAATGGTCATGTTGCGAATGCCGTTGCGTGCTAAATCGCGCGCAATGGGCAAGGTCATGCCTACCACGCCGCCTTTAGACGCGGCGTATGCCGCCTGCCCAATTTGACCATCATAGGCTGCCACTGAGGCCGTGGAAATCATCACACCGCGTTCGCCTGTGGCTTCGGGTTCGTTCTTGCACATGGCCTCAGAGGCCAAGCGAATCATGTTGAAGCTGCCAATCAAATTGACGGTGATGGTTTTGCTAAATACCGCCAGTGAATGCGCGCCATTTTTACCCACTGTTTTTTCGGCAGGGGCGATGCCAGCACAATTTACCAAGCCAACCAATTTGCCAAGCGACACAGCCTTGGCAACGACAGCTTGACCGTCGGCCTCGTTGCTAACGTCGCACTTGACGAAAGCGCCGCCTAATTCTTTGGCGATGGCCTCGCCTTTTTCAGCTTGCATGTCCGCAATGACCACTTTGCCGCCATGGGCCGCCAACATGCGGGCAGTGCCTTCGCCCAGACCTGATGCGCCGCCCGTCACGATGAAAACCTTGTCTTGGATGTCCATGGATGCCCCTTGATGAATTGACGTTACGTTAACGTCAATTATGCATGGGGGATGCAAATGAAAACTATCGCACTCATAAGTAATCCCAATCAGGGTTGCCACTATTAGGGTTTACGATAGGCCTCAATGAGTTTTCTCATTAAGCATTTTTTAAAACCATCCTCTAGGTAACACCATGACACTTATCAATACGCAAGTTCAGCCCTTCAAAACCCAAGCTTTCCACAACGGCAAGTTCATTGAAGTTTCAGACGCCAGCCTTAAGGGCAAATGGTCTGTTTTGATTTTCATGCCAGCCGCTTTTACTTTCAACTGCCCTACAGAAATTGAAGACGCTGCAGACAACTACCCAGCCTTCCAAAAGGCCGGTGCCGAGGTGTACATCGTGACCACCGATACCCACTTTTCACACAAAGTGTGGCACGAGACTTCACCCGCAGTGGGCAAAGCCAAGTTCCCATTGGTGGGCGACCCGACACACACCCTCACCAATGCGTTTGGCGTGCATATTCCTGAAGAAGGCCTGGCTTTGCGCGGTACCTTCATCATCAACCCAGAAGGCACGATCAAGACCATGGAAGTGCACTCCAACGAGATCGCTCGTGACGTGTCAGAAACATTGCGCAAGTTGACTGCCGCTCAGTACACAGCAGCCAACCCTGGTCAAGTGTGCCCTGCTAAGTGGAAAGAAGGCGCTAAGACTTTGACACCTTCACTCGACTTGGTCGGCAAGATCTAAATTCGAACACATCACTGAAAAGTTCAACGCCCTGAACTCAGGGCGTTGAGCGTAAGCCTGTGCAGCGCACCGACTTGAATTTGAAATTGCATCAGGAAAAAATACCATGTTAGACGACACCCTCAAATCGCAATTGCAAACCTACTTGGGCATGCTGAGAAACCCCATCCGCTTGATCGCCACGTTAGACGACAGCGAGACCGGCGTTGAGATGCGCAGCTTGCTAGAGACCATCGTGGCTTTGTCAGACAAAGTGACGCTGGACACATCAGGTTCGGATGTCCGCACACCTTCATTTGTCGTAGTCCGAGAAGGCGAAACCCAAGGTGTTCGATTTGCAGGCTTGCCACTTGGCCATGAGTTCACCTCCTTGGTCTTGGCCTTGTTGTGGACGGGTGGCCATCCCCCCAAAGTAGAGCAAGACGTGCTCGACGCCATCAGGGCGCTAGACGGCGATTTCAACTTTGAGGTCTACATGTCCTTGTCATGTCACAACTGCCCTGACGTGGTTCAGGCTTTGTCGCTCATGGCCATTTTCAATCCCAAAGTGAAGACCGTGGTCATTGAAGGCGGCGCCTTCCAGCAAGAAGTGACTGAGCGCGAAATCATGGCCGTACCCATGGTATTTTTAAATGGCAAGGTGTTTGGTTCAGGCCGCATGTTGGTGGAAGAAATTGTGGCCAAAATCGACACGGGTTCTGCAAGCCGCGAAGCCGCCAAAATCAATGCCAAAGAAAACTTCGATGTGCTGATTGTGGGCGGTGGTCCGGCTGGCGCTGCAGCCGCCGTTTATGCCGCACGCAAAGGCATTCGCGTGGGTGTGGCAGCAGAACGTTTTGGCGGTCAGGTGAACGACACCATGGCCATTGAAAACTACATTTCAGTTTTGGAAACTGATGGTCCTAAATTTGGCGCAGACATGGAAGCCCAAGTGCGTCACTATGGTGCTGACATCATGAATTTGCAGCGCGCGGCAAAAATTATTCCGGCTGAAGAAGAGGGCGGTCTGATTCAAGTGCAAATGGAAAATGGGGGTGTCTTGAAAGCCCGCACGGTTATTTTGTCGACCGGAGCCAGATGGCGCAATGTCAATGTGCCCGGCGAGCAAGAATACAAAAACAAAGGCGTGGCCTATTGCCCGCATTGCGATGGTCCCTTGTTCAAAGGCAAACGCACCGCTGTGATTGGCGGTGGCAATTCTGGCATTGAAGCCGCCATCGATTTGGCAGGCATCGTGGCGCATGTCACCGTGATTGAATTTGCCGACCAGCTCAAAGCCGATGCCGTGTTGGTCAACAAGCTGAAAAGCCTGCCCAACGTGACGGTTCACACCAACGCGCAGACCACCGAAATTACAGGTGACGGCAGTGTGGTCAATGGCATTGGCTTTAAGGATCGTGTCACCGGCCAAAAGCAACACATTGCCTTGGAAGGTGTGTTTGTTCAAATTGGCCTGATTCCCAACACCGAGTTCTTGAAAGACACATTAGAGCTGTCTAAGTTCGGCGAAATTGTGGTCGATGCCAAAGGTCACACCAATGTGCCCGGTGTGTTTGCCGCGGGCGATTGCACCACCGTGCCATTCAAACAAATTGTGATTGCAGCTGGCGACGGTGCCAAGGCGGCACTCAGTGCGTTTGATCACCTGATTCGGACGCCGGTGGCGGCTTAAGTTGGGGGCTAATTTGCTGGTTTTTGCGAACATAGGCCAAGGCAAACGCCAACCATCCTAGGATGAAACAGGTGCCTCCCCAAGGCACCAAGCTTCTGAAAGTTTGGACGTCGTACCATGCGCGTATCAGAATGTTGATCGAAAACATCAAGCAACCTAGCAAGAACAGAACGCCTGCTGCCAGCAGGCGTTTTTCGCTCGGCCTAGATTGCCCCAAGATGCCCACCAAAATAAGGCCAATTGAATGAAATTGCAGCAAGTTCAAGCTGGCTTGGACCATGGCGGGTGAACTGCCGATTAAACTGTTGCCATGCGAAGCGTAAGCTGAGGCAATGACCGACAGGGCTGCCATGAAAGCGCCCATCGCAATGAACCCCTTTGGCCAAGACTGCAAAGTTGTTTGTTGAAGGTGTTCCATTAAAACCAATGCATTTCAAAATTAGATTCGACATTATGCAAGTGAAGTCATGGGCCTTAAGGCCAATTCCTGTTTGGCCAGATGTGCTCAAGCTCATTGCGTGCCGCATGAGTTTGATCGGTGTACTTATTTTGACGGGCTGTGCCAGCGTCAAAGCGCCTGAGACAAATGTTGTCAAAACGCCTGGTGCCATTGAGACAACTTCGACAGGCACAACGCCAGTCGTACCCATCGCGATTGAACCTGTTGTGCCCCTCAAAGTTTTGCATTTGGGTTTGGCTTTGGGAAGCGGTGCTGCGCGAGGATTTGCACATGTGGGAGTGATACAAGTTTTGGAGGAGGCTGGCATTCAACCCGACTTGGTTGTCGGTACGTCCGCTGGCAGTTTGGTTGCCGCTTTGTATGCCAGTGGCAAAAATAGCACCCAACTCAGGCGTGTGGCAGAGACCATGGAAGAAGCGGAAATTACTGATTGGATGATGCCCATTCTGAATCGGGGCGCGCTAAGAGGCGAAGCCTTGGCGCGCTACGTGAATACACAAGTGGGAGGCCGCCTGATTGAGCAAATGAAAATACCCTTAGGCATTGTGGCCACTGATTTGCACAACGGCGAACCCATGCTGTTTCAAAGAGGTAACACCGGATCAGCTGTGAGGGCCTCTAGCGCAGTGCCGGCTGTATTTCAACCAGTCAAAATTGGAACCAGAGAGTATGTGGATGGTGGCTTGGTTTCTCCCGTTCCAGTTCGGCAGGCGCGTGAAATGGGTGCCAATGTGATCATTGCCGTTGATATTTCCACTGACCCCGAAGGCAGCCCCGCATCGGATACGTTTCAAATATTGATGCAGACCTTTAATATCATGGGCAAAAGTTTGAACACCGTTTTGTTGAAAGATGCCGATGTGGTGGTCAAACCAGCATTGATGGGTGTGAAAAGTGCTGACTTTGCGGCAAGGCGCAAGTCCATCGAGGCGGGCAGGGAGGCGATGCTCAAAGCCATGCCAAAGCTAAAACAAATCTTGAGTGGCTATGCTGCGAAGCCTTGAAAAGGGCTGGAAAGTCAGAAACAAAAAAGCCGGTTTTAAAACCGGCTTTTTTGTCAGAGAAAGGCCAGAGCGAATCAGGCCTTTTTCAGAGCACGTTGATTAACGCTTTTTGGCAGCTGTCTTAGCAGTTGCAACAGCTGTGTTGGTCACAGCAGCCATGTTGGCTTCAGCCATGTCAGTGGCTTGCTTCACAGCTTTTTGAACTGATTCGTAAGCATTGTTAGCGGCGTTGACGGCGCTTTTCATCATGGCAACTGCTGTCTCAGAGCCAGCAGGGGCGTTTGAAGTTGTAGAGTCAACCAAGTTAGCGAACTGCTTTTGAGCAGCTGCTGTTTGGGCTTCCAAAGCTTTTGTGAATTCGTTAGAAGTGCCAGAAGCGATGTCATAGAGGTGACGGCTGTAAGCAGCTGTTTTCTCAGCCAAAGGCTGGAACAGGTTAGCTTGCAAAGCCATCAATTCTTGGGCGTCTTTCACGCTCAATGCAGCTTTGGTGCTGTGTGCTGACTCGCTCAAGGCAGCTTTAGTGGCTGTCAAGTTCAACTCGACCAATTTTTCCATGCCTTCGAAGGCTTTGGATGTCAAACCGAAAAGGGTTTCGACATTGGCTTTGTGTGAAGCAACGATTTGTTCTGTAGTCATCATGATTTCTCCGTTAATTTAAAAAGTTAAAAGTCTAAAAAGTCTCAATGGGACTGCTCTGAACCGGCTTTGCTTGTCGCTTGGCCTAACATCTTGTTGCAGTGCAGCATGGGTTGGATTTTAGGGGCT
>Ga0214921_10001692_pt1 | contig 37125 bp, 26 predicted proteins | sample LL1505_MetaG_FD_177992 | JGI IMG/M metagenome (GOLD analysis project Ga0214921, IMG submission 177992) | Freshwater microbial communities from Lake Lanier, Atlanta, Georgia, United States - LL-1505 | ecosystem: Environmental > Aquatic > Freshwater > Lake | place: USA: Georgia | collected...
GAGATCGCCTCTGGTTGTTTGGATCTCGTGTTGATGACACAAAAAAGGGTGGTGATATTGATCTGTATATTGAAACCAATCTAGAAAACCACGAAGACTCACGAAAACTGAAAATAACTTTCTGGTCAAAACTGCAACTTAGGCTTGGTGAACAGCGTATTGATATTGTGATAAAATCCCTCAAAAAAAATGAATCTTTACCCATTTACGAAGAAGCCCGAAGAACAGGAATTATATTGGTATGAAAACCGTAGATCCAAAAGAACAACTACTCGCATATTGTAAAATTGCTGATGTTCACGCAAAAAGACTCACAACCGCAGTACTCAAAACTCAAGCATTACTCCCTCTTTCTACTTCAACACTAGAATCCATCACCGACGAAAACCTTGGTTACCTAGAAATTCTAAGTTCACGCTTTAGTAAATTACAGGGCTCCATTGGGTCGAAATTTTTGTATATTTTATGCAAGTATTAAAAGAAGAAGAAAAAACGGTCATTGACCGCCTCAATAAACTAGAAAAATTAGAATTCCTTGATTCAGCTGAATGGAGGGACAGCCTGCGAGGCTTACGAAACGAATTTACACACGACTACCCAGAAGACCCTGCAGAAATTCCAGAACAACTTGAAAAGCTTGTAAAAGCCTCTCAGGAATTGCTTACTTTTTGGGTTAAACTAAAACCCAAATTAGAAATCTATCTCTAACCAGCCCTTACTTACCACTAATCATTCATCAATCCACCCACAACTAACCGCATCCGGTTAAAGCGTTGAACCTCCCTTACCCCTGCCTGTACCATAGCCATGGGGAAATTCGATTCGGGGGGGGAATTGTAATAATGAAACAACTAAAACTGATGCTTTTTGGCTTATTCTTCTTAACTTTTGCGCAAAAAACGCACAGTTACTCAGAAGTACTTGCACCACAGCAGCAAGAAGCCCAAAGCGAAGCGCTCAGCCAGCCTGATGCCACGAAAGATTTTTGCACCAAAGAAAAAAAGGATTGGACAATTTTTTTGTACATCCAAGCGCGCAATAATTTGTCGCCATACTCAGTGCAAAATCTGCGTGCCGCAACCACTGTTGGCGAATCGCCACATGTTAATTTGGTTATCCAATGGGAACAGCCACGCCAAAAAGGGGTGCTCCGCTACCTTCTCCGCGGTAACCAACTGATTGAGGTGTATCGCAACAATAATGAAACCAACATCAACAACCCCCTTGAGCGCGTCACCGCTGGCGCAAAGTGGGCAATACAAAACTATCCCTCACAACGTTTTGCCTTTTTCGGCTGGAACCACGGCTACGGCGGCTTAGAAATCCCCTGGGGAAACCCACTCCGCTTTGTCAGTTACTCCAACCAACCAAACCTCATGCATCGCGTGTATATCCCTGGATTAGCACACGTCAGCAACACACTTCACCGCGGCATTATGTTTGATGAAGAAGCGCGCATTTACATGACTACCGCAGAACTTGTGCAAGCAATTGCCAACATGAAGAGCTTACTGGGAAGAAAAGTAGATTTTGTTGGGTTTGACGCGTGTTACATGTCCATGGTTGATATTTGGTATCTGTTAAGCGATTACGTAGATGTTGGTGTTGGCTCTTCTGACGTTGAACTTGCCTGGGGCTGGAATTACAGCGCTATCATGCAAGAACTTAAACGCAAACGCGGTATTACTGCACAAGAAATGGCAAAAATTATTGTTTCAACATATCGACAGTTTTACCACAACAAAACCGACATTTTCATACTCTCAGGCATCACACTCTCCCACATGCCGGCTATCAAGTACAATCTTGATGAAATTTCACAAATGTTGTGCAGATACATGGACATTTTTGGTTCAAACTTCAAACACTTACTCATCAAAGCACGCAAAGCTTCACTCGATTTTGCAAATCCAATCTTTACCGATTTACGTACGTTTTATCTTGAACTGTACAAACAATTAAGCTCGACAAATCTTACGCGCATCAACGCCACCAATCACCAGCAACAACCAACCATGTACCAAGCACCTGGGCTCTACAGCGAAGCCAACGACACGCAAGAAATTAAAGAATTAAAACACGCATTGCTCAACGGCGTTACACGCATGGAAGAAGCAGTCATCATCCACACCTCAAGTCAACGACTCTCACGCAGTAGCGGCTTTGGCATTTATTTCCCCTGCCGAGACTTTTATGATTCGTACACTTCAGGAATTTTTGCGCAAGTTTCTGCCTGGCCAACCTTTATCAAAAAGTTCTTTGGTATGGTGCAAGAACGGGAGTTTGCACAACTGATCTAATAAGCCGTCGCCCGTTGGTCTATGGCGTGAGGGGTCCTCCTTCGCACAAGGCTATGGCGCCACAGGCACTCTTTTCTTGCAGGTTTTTATACCTTTAGAAGACACTATGCTCAGGTTTATGATTTTCTGAGCACAGTGTCTTTTTATGAACAAGCGTTTTGCATACCGCGTCCTCTGTCTTTTTTTATGCATGTTTTCTCGCATTAATGCAGAAGATGAAATTGATTTCATGCTCGAAAAATCCCTTGATCATGGTGTTGGCGTCATCAAGCGCATCACCAACAACACGCCACAAGAAGTACTCATTCGATTTGCAGACACCTGCTATCCGGCAATAAAACCTCGCTCATCAACCGATGATTTTGGGGACGAAGACAAACCCCAAAAACTGTCCCACATTTTTGGAGCAACCATGCTCATGGGGATTATTGGCTTGATGGCGATGAAATTAAACCCACAAGAGCGCCTGCAAAAAATGCAGCGACGGCTTAACAAACCCGCAAATGAATACACCCAAAAAGTAGACGATGAAAAAGACAGGCTCTCTAACATAGACTTCGGAACATCAACTCCACGGGAACAAGACCAAACAGTTGCCGATAATGAAGAGCTTCAAGCGCGTGCCAAGGAAGAAAAAAAATGGACCGACTTTATTGATAAACAACGCAATCAAGAAGACGCCGAAACCGAGGCAAAACAAAAAGAGCTGAAAGCAAAACTTGAAGACAAAAGCCTCTCGCCAGACCAAAAAAAAGATCTTGAAAATCAGCAAAAAAAGCTAACTGATTCAATTAATAAACGGAATGCCGAACGCGAAAAAGCAAAAAACTACCAATCAAACCTTTCTAAAGCACAGACAGAAGGCGGCTTAAGAAACACCTTGTGGGCAGACAAACAAAATACTAAATATGCATGGTTCAACGAAAAAACAGATATCTCGCGTGAAGTAAACCAGTGGAAAGGTATGCGGGGGCTCAACACCGCACAAGAGCGTGCGGCAGATAAGGCCTTTTACGAAGAAGGCATTGAAAAAATGACACCGGACGAAAAGAAAAAAGCCATAGAATTGCGCAAAGCAGAACAAGCTGCACGCAAACAAATCCCCATCGATAAAGAAGCCGAAAAAAAGAAATTCTGGGCAAATGCACGCGCACAAGGTGGTTTTATACAAGACGGTAAACCAATGAGTAAAGGACAAATGGTTAAAACCGTTCTGTGGAACCGCGCGGCGGGCGGAGGCAAAAAGAAAAAATCATCAGGCGAGGCAGACGAGCGCTCACACACCGCAAGAAATCTTGTACTCGCCGGCGCTGCGATTGGCGGTATTGCCACCGGAATTGCAGCCGTTTCTGAAGACATGGGCTCAAAAGTGATAGAAAACCTTATCCCTTGGGAAATTCCCAACGGAAAATTCCGTTGTCCGATTACCAAAAACCCCATGCTTGTCGGCTTTGGCCATACCATGATCCAAAACTATACCGAAGGAAGCATACTCAGCCTTAAACGCATGATGGGCGTAGGTGCCGCATGGTTGCAAAACCCACTACCCACACCCATGAGCTTTACCCTCAAATTCAAGGTCAGAGTACTCGATGCTGGCGGCGTGCACATTGTACTGCGCGAGGGACTCGATTTCTCTGCCAAAGATCCCAACAGATTTGAGTTCGGCACAAAAGTTATGCTCGGTATTATTGATAACTCTGTTACCGCCATTTCCGACAAAGGAACCATTGTTTCTCAAATCAAGAAAGATCAATATGCTGCGGCTTCTATTCCTCCTGGCATATTCACGCCGTATTGGCTGAGTTACGACCGCGGGTTTATGATGCTTGGATTGGGCCAACCGGGAACCAACGTCATTCTCTCCTGGAACGATCCTGCTCCAAATCCCAACCTTGACCGCATTGGCCTGAGCTGCGACACAGCACAAGTTGAATTCTCTGAAATCTTTTTTTCTGCCCCTGTTGTAAGTCAACTCAGTCAAAAGCGATACTTTTTTGATGGCAAAGAACGTGCTCTTGAATCTGGAACCTCATGGCTCGGCTACAGTTTTCGTGAACCAGGACGAGGCACAATCTCATTCCAAAAGAAGGGAGGCCCTGCGGTAGTCTCACTCGCACTAAGTCATGAAGAAGATGCACCACGCATCAAATTTACGCTGGGTTCAGAATGCGATGAACCAATAACCATCTGCTACAAAAATTCTCAAACCCAAGAACTTACCGAAGAGCAAGTGGGCGTCATTTCCGATCCGTATCCAAACAATCCAAATGAATTCAACACCTACTGGGTAAGTAACTTGTACGGACAATTCACCGTTGGTCACTCACAACCAAAAACAAATCAAATCGGCCAAACAACAGAACCTCGGCCAGGAGAAAATCTCATTGCATGCGTCACAATGCCAGATCTTGCGCAAGCCGGCACCATTGGGTTTGGTTTGCATCCCGATTACCAAGACACATCAACCACCATCAAAAACCTGACAATCCATCAAGCCGCCGAACTGAACGAAGATTTACCGCCCGGTTACGTGGAACGTCGCAGATTTTCTGGCCCACTCAAAGTAGTGTGTCCCTTTTCGTATCTTTTCAGACAAGCTGATTCTTCTGTCGAGGTACATGACACCATTTCTGGCCAAACATGGTATCCAGCAAAAACACCTCAACAACAAGCAACGTATTTTTTTAATGCCATCATAAGCCCTGATGGCACCATGAGCATGAGCGAATACGGCAACTCGAAAAACCCCGTGAAGTTTGGGTTGGGCGCTGCCGCAATGGCCATCCAGCAAGTGTCTGGTGTGGTCAATACAACTGCAACACAAATCGGGCAATCTGGTGTTGATGTCATCTCACAAGTAATTACCGCTGCCGCCTCCATTGGACTCACTGGCGTAGCTGTTGGTATGAACGTTTCTGCCGGCGCACTCTCTGCCGAAGCAAAATATGGTTTTCGCGATCAAAATGCCTACGTGTACACAGAAAAAGTTACACGCGAAAGCAACACCACCACCACGGTGCCAGCAGTTGTGCAACAAAACCAAGCCGCAATAAGCAAAATCCTGAGCGATGCAGCTGGATACAAACAATCAATCAAGGACCGGTTTGATATGGTAAAAATGAATCTTGCAAATGCTCAAATGATAGCAGAGGGAGCTCGCCAAGGCCGATCAATGGAAGACCGCCACAACGAGCAACTCAAATTTTTTGAATTGTATGTCACGGCATACAAACAAATCATTCCGCTTATCAACCACCCCATCATCGGTAACAATCCGGGCATGAAAAAAGATATATTTAATGCACTCTTTTTCATCAATCAAGCCGTAAGAAGCCTGTACACACAACCAAGCGATCTGCCACAAAAACAAATTGTGACTGAAGCTGTTATCAATTTGTTTCTTGCAGCACGACAAAACGCCTACCTGCTTAACAATCGCGTCAGCGATGATCGCAATCGCGCAAAGTTATGGTCGGGGTGGATTCAGTCTCTTGCGGGCGCCGCCCTCACCAGCGTTCCTTCGCAAGGTTTTACCCTCAACCCATTGTTTGGCGAATATTTGTGGCTCAACGACCCCAATATTTTTCCATCAACACAAAACGGCTCGCTATTTTTTGAAGCACAGGGACTTGGCGACATCTTTGTGGGGATCATCGATAACCCACAAGACGTACGCAACACAGAAAACGATGTCTACGAAGTTGTGTTCGGCGGCAACAACAACACAAAAAGTTTCATGCGCGTAAAAAGTTTAGGCCGATCGGTAGCCGAAGTAGGTACCGCAGAGAACCCTGATGCAGCAGTAACACCAATGAAAAAAGAAACCTTTTGGGTTTCGCTCAAAGACGGGACTCTTTCTGCTGGGAAAGGCGCCTGGGGTGAAGGTAAAATTCTTGAATGGACAGATCCCTATCCAATTCCTGGCGCACGTTTTGTTGGGCTCAGCACCTGGAATAGTCCGGTAACCTTTAATTCAATCCGCATTGGCCCTGCGGTTGAAGACCTTACACCAGCACTCCGCGAAGAAATTTTAAACAGAAAACCTGAGCCAGCAACATCGGCAGAAGAAGCAAAACAAAAACTCATGCAAGATAGTTTTCAGGATATCTCAGAGGCAGACACGCTCACCAATGACCAGCTTACACAAGATGATTTTGTCCGTAACGATGCACTCGCCTTCGACTCACTCATGATTTCTGACATCGATGAACTCACCCGCGATATTTTACAAGACAACCTTGATGCCGCGGCAGGCGGAGACCCGCGCAAAAAACTTGCAGCTGCTCAAGCAGCGGCCGCTGCTAAAAAACCAGCACAGAAAAAAGATGCTAAAAAAGATGACAAAAAAGAAGCTGACGCCAAAACAGCCGCCCAACAAAAACAACTCGCCCAACAAATGGCAAGTGGTGGACTTGGTGCTTTCTTTCAAGAAAAAGCTCAGTTATTTGGTAACAAGAAAAATGACGATGGAAGTGATGGTAAACCAGGCTTCTTCGCTCGTGCTCGCGATGCGTTCCGCCGTGCAACAACCAAAAAAACAACTGCAACACAAAGTTCACCATAAAAAAAGGGAGGCTTTGAAACCTCCCTTTTTTGTTTGTGTTACATTAAAAAATTACGCCTCAGGATATAAAAACTCTGGGAATGTTGTACTTAGTAAACCTTGAACATAGGTAATGAGTTCTGCGTCATTCGGGAAATAGCAAACTGAAGAATCACCTTTCTTGCTGAAATAAACGGCTCGACCGGCTGCCGCAGAAACAGGTTTTGTTATTAAAATATAATTGGTGAAGCATTTCTCTTCTGCAGAACCTCTTTCAACCTCAAAAAGTATCGCAACTTTCTGATTAGAATTTTCTTGGAAATAACTTTTAGTGCTCAGGCAAGTTGATGCGTTGAACCACGCGCCATCAATAACACCACAAGTAGCCCCATAACGGATAAGCACTTCTTTGTAGTCTGAAGCAGTCACTAACCTCACACGCAAACGCTCTGCCAAACTTGCTGCGGTCAACCGTTCAACAGGGACCTCTAGGCGTCTAAGTGGAGTAGGTAGTGGCGGCATAGATACAGTGGATGCGCTAGGAAATGGCGTTGGGGAAAAACCCTCTGAATCTGCCGGAGGTGTTGGAGGCAAGTCCACATAAACATCTTCACGCTCAAGCGCAGGCAAACCCCAGATTTTTGCAACGGCATCAATTCTTTTACACATGGAGCAATCTTTGAATGATGAAGTTGCGTCGTGATAATCGCAAAGGCTTGATTTTCCGGCCTCTTCATCCCGCCATGTATGTCTTGCAGCAACACCACAAATTTCAAGCAAACAGGAGATTGCGTAGCCAAAACTCTCACAAGGAAAACTCGGACTTACTTGCCACCCGGAACCGTCAGTTTGAAGTACCCCAACCAGACATTTCTCGCCATCTTCATAAGGCCGAGCACACGCAAACCAGCAACCAACATCCTCCAACCCATACTCTGCAAGCTCATTTCGAGCCTGGTTTCTGTATTGCTGAAAATATGCGTCGATCTCTAATGTGTAATCAATCTTCATCACCAGTTTTTCATCAAACACAAAAACCTTGAGGTCGCGGCCGCTACGTTCTTTCAATTGAGCTTTCACTTCAGCTGAAACTTTTTTACCGCCCTCAAAAATTTGCGCTGGGATAATCAGATGAGAGCATGCACGATCTTTAATATTTTCTAAACCTTGAACATCCAGAACCGTAATAACAGAAACATCATCACCTTTGCCATCAGCACAAGAGACCAAATTCGCATCATCAAAAGTGCTAAAAGAAGGATTAGCCAAGGCAACAACCCCACATTGAAAAATCAACACAGACTGTGCAATTTTTCTGGTCATGTCCGCCATTCTTGCTTTAAATTCTGCAATTTCTTCGGCTGCTTTGGCCGCAGCTCTTTTATTGAGCCACAGTTTACCCAACACAAACCCAAGCACCACAACGCCTGTACCAACGGAAATTTTCACACCGTAGCGTTGCCACAACGTGTCGTCTGTCAAAATAGCGGTCAACAGATTGCAAATGTGTCCTGCTTTTTCTTCGGGCTGCTTGCCAGAAATCAGAACTGCAACGGTAATTTTTCCGCCAATTTTTTTGAATACAAGATCCACAACAAACGATTCTTGGTCGTCCACCACTAAATCTTTTTCATTTTTAAATTCAATCTTAATCGTTTCTTTGTGTTCAACTGCGGTGCTTTTAATAAATTGCGCAATCGCTTCATCTACCCATTCGAGTAATTTTTTTACGCCTGGCATAATACTTTTGCTTACCTGCGTGTGGCTTTGCGTTGAACCAAAGACACGCTTGATATCCTCAAGCGATTCCTGATTAGTAAAACAAACACTTTTGACAGCTGCAGGCAACACCGACACTTTTTTGTACTTCATTTCGGTCAATTCTGCCGTTTTGAAGGTACGTTCCACCACTTTTGGCGCGACTGTTTTTGGCGCAGACGGAACGGGAGTTTTCTGTGTTGGCACAACACCAACAACATTCAAACAAAGTGCTCCAGTAAGGGCAATACCCCATAATTTCTTGTGCATTTTAATCCTTTCTTAAAAATTCTATAATGCTCTCTGGCTGAATATTATATAAAAAACAGCATTACAAAATTCCAGCTAATTTCAACCCGCCGGACAATTGCCACAAAATCCCCCGCTTCTTAGAAAATTTGTACAAAAAAGAAGGAGACTTAATTTCACACGGTGCAACACCCCCCCCCAGTTCCCTTGGTTGCGCCATCCAGCTTTCTTTACATCTGCAGACCATTTTCCAAATACTCATTTCACCCGCTCGCACCTCATACAAAGTCTCGCTCATGAACTCTATTTTCCTAGCGGTTGTGACCGCGATTGCGCTTTTTATGCCACAAATTCATGCTGGTGGTTGCATGAGCTCTGGACGGAAAACCTCTGTGGTAATCCCGGTAAGCGGCGCTGAAGCAGGCTTTACTATTATTTTTACTCCCGGGAAAATGACTGAAGAAATTGAAGCTTCACCTCGTCCTCTGCCCCCAGCAACAAGCTTTACACCACTTTCCTCTGCGCGCAGAGCTCTCCACAAAAAGACAAGCTCCAGCACAATTGCAAGCACATCAACTGAAGGGAACGCTTCTGCCTCAGATACAGATTCGCTCGATTCCGCCGAAAATTCAGGTCTTTCTTTTGAGGAATTTAAACAACTGTGGATTAATTTGCGGCTCTTTTTAACAGGCCTGCGGAGTGAACTGTTTCAATTCAGAATGTACTACACGTCAATCTGCAAGCTGAGCTTGAAAGGCAGGCGCACCATGCTTGTGTACCTGGGCATGTGTAACTCGGTATTTAAACAGCAACATCCAAGAACAAACCGAGACGCTTTTAGATCAGCCACCGACATCGAAGAAGCCTACACCGACATTAAAGAAACGTTTCATGCAGGTATTGAACTTGCAGCACGGCACTTGCACATGGGCAAAATGACGCGCCCTGCATGCGGATACAACCTCATGTTTGCCTGTCCACAATCGGATATGATGCCCATTTTGGGCCTCAAAGCTCCCGAATGTCCCTGGTGTCGCGCGAAAGCACGGCGCATTGGGGTTGCACCCGAACCACACAAACACTTTGATCATCATGCAATCACGTTTAACGATGTATGCCCTGACTATCATCAGAGTTTTTTAAAAAAAATGTACAAAGAATCACCAGGACCGCTTGCACATCTTGATACATTGCTCGGCCACTGCAATGAAGTTGCAGCCCGACTGAAGTGTATTTTCCCCAAAATGCGGCAATTTTTTAGCGATAAATCGTAAACGAGCGCGCAAATAAAAACACAAAAATCACAAAGACAGACAACTCATTTTTTCTCATAGAAAATTTCACCACACAAAAAACGTAAAAACCGATGCAATGCTATCGCTATTCTGAAACTTTCTTACGAAATAAAACTTTCTTTAGACCTGTCCTATCAATCAACAGCACAAATAAACAGCAGAAACAACCATTATGAATCTTAAGAACTTATTTTTATGCGCGTTGGCCGTGTTTATTTTTACAACACCACAACCGCTCTATTGCCCAACAGCCCAAGACTACCTGCAACAAGCATTTACTGATTACTCCGATCTGACAGGCGAACCTTTTGAAGACTCTCCATTTGCTATGGGTTTTGCATTTGCAATAACGGCAGAAGACACTGAAAATCCATTTCCAGAAATTACTGAAGTTGAAGAACTGTACGAGAGACTTATCACCAGCGATGAAAACCCCGATTTTTTTGAATTCATTGATGGTTTTTTACATGGCCACAGCATGCTTTTCAAACACAACAAAGGTAAATTAGAACGACACGGCCTCAAGGTAGAGCCAGACAACTCTTTTGCGAGCTGTTCAACTTCATACGCGCGTGGTCAACAATCATACAAAGGCGATGAAACTAATATTGAATTTGTCACGGCCAACATAACCCCTCTTATTGATCATGATGCATCATCGACAAAAACCCTTGTTATAAAAATGAACCATATTTCTTTTTTTGCAGGCATGAGAAAAGCATTTATGAACGCAACGGCAACAGATCTATCACTTCTCCCGGAAGCAAAAAACGCAGTCATGGCAGATGGCCACCAGATCAGAAAAAACAACTGCTCTAGTGCAATTACTCTATTTTTAGATTCTTTAACTCTCACCATTGATGCAGATACTGCTGCGGAAGAAGATATCGCCAGACTTCAAGCGGAAGAAGCACGCCAACGGGCAGAACTAGCACGCCAACGGGCAGAACTAGCACGCCAAGGGGCAGAACTAGCACGCTATCAAGAAGAAACAGCAAGCCTCCAGGCAACATTAACCAAACTTCAGGCACAAATAACAGAACACGAAAAGGAAGAAATGCAGCTATGGCTGAATACACAAAAAGGCTCAAGAACAAACCGGAAAGCAGCCGTACGGAAACATCAACTCGCACAACAACGTGAACGCTTTAAACAAGAACAAGAGCGACTCCGTAAACTATTAACTGATACAGATCGCCATAAACCGGCGCCGGTCGCGCCAAGATCGGCAGCAGTACAGAAAGCAGTAGAAGCTGGCATTGATGCTGCACTCAGCACATTTGCGGTAGATGAAGCACTTGAAGCAGAAAAAGTTAGAGCAACAGAAGAACTAAAACTCAGGCGCAAACAAAAGCAACTCAGGCGCAAAGAACGACATCTCATGCGAGAAGAAGAAAAAAGACAACGCAAATACGAGAGCGCATTGCGCAGATACCAAGCAATCATGAGCAAAGCTGGACAAAAAACAATATTTTCAGCAACACAACCTAACTTTGCACCATTGCCAGAGCCAGCGGCTCCCGCTGACGCTAAAGCCCCTAGCTCAGTTGTAGTTACAGCTGGGCTGGAGGATGAAATTATCGACATTCTGCAAGAAAAACCCGTTGATGATGACAGCGCCTCTTCTGTTCACGCGTCATGTGATGGTACGACAGATACAGATGACGACGATGATGATACAGATAGTGTTGTTGTAGATTCGGGTACTCTTTCAGTGAGTGCTGCTGCTTCAGCAGAAAGGCATGATACCACACTCAGCACTGAAGTACTCACAACCACTCCTCACTTCGCAGCTCCATTACCTCTATTACCACCACCAGGACCATATCTTGACGGATTTCTTCGTGGGAGAAACAGCATTCTTTATTGGCAAGCAAAGACAAAAGAACACTTTATAAACAATATGCTCTGTCACGCACACAGCATGATTCAACAAATTCAAGCCCTTATTGCACAAAAACTCCACACAAGTAGATATTGCGAGCCAGAGCATTACGTAAACAAAGACTATTGGATCGGAATTTATAACGGCGCCTGCAACGCTCGTCATTTACTTGCAACCTACTACCAGAAAGGCTTACACGCTGGTCGCTATAACGACATACACAGAAAAACAAATATCACTACAGAAATTGCAGCGATAGCTTCAACGCTCGAATTTGATCACCTCAATCCGCGCCTGAACCTTAAAAATCAGTTTAATTTAGGATTTGAGCATGGACAAGCAGCCCCTACTGTCGGTTAAAAAAGTAAAATTGGCACCCGCAGCAGACTTGCCAACCCCCTCACGAGTGATTCTGAAAAAGGGCCGCTATGCCCTACAAATCGATATCCGATCTTCCAGAAACAATCAGAATCGTCCTTCCAGAACATGCGCAAGAAATATATCTTGCAGCCTTCAACCATGCCTGTCACGAATACAAATCTCATGCGGGGAAGGAAACAATCTGCTTTGAAGTTGCGTGGGCAGCAGTAAAAAAGAAGTACAGCAAAGGCGACGATGGCAACTGGCACCTACGGGAAAGCCGCTAGCATTCAGCACAAACAAAAAACCGGAGATTTTTTAAGTCTCCGGTTTTATTTTTTCTCGTTGATTAAGCAGCGACAACTCCCACAGATCTGCCTACTGGAGCGGTTTGCTGCGAACGTTATACTTTTTGTTTTTGAACAAAAGAATCAACATTCACCAAATCAGGGGTCGCAAACTTAAAGTAACGCACGCGAATTGGCGGCACGTTGCGGTGTACGTTATAAAAACCATTGCCATGTTTTGCATGGAATGCATCAAGAAAATCCATCACTTCCTTTAATTTCTGAACTTTTTTGCTTGATTGGAACTTAAGTCTCAGCTCAGGGAAAAAGCGGTAATTTACATACGAAATGCCACCACCAGGCTTAAGGTTTTTAAGGAAGTATGCCCAAATTCCTTTGGTCATATCCACATCAAACGCATTGAATGGGATGGTAGTAAAAATGTAATCAAACGCTTGTGGTGATTGATATTCACATACGTCACCTTCAACCACAGACACTCTGCCAGCTGCAATTTCTTTTGCAAATTTTACACGTAAAATCTGAGCCAATTCTGGAACAAACTCAGAAAGAACTAAGTGATCATTCTGTGCCATCTTTTCAAGGATTTGTATGCTCACAATTCCTGTGCCAGCACCAGCTTCAAGGTACCGATACCCCTTCTTTGTCGCACGCGGCATTTTTGCACACAGTGCTTTACCCAAATATTTTGAGCATGGAGAAAACGTACCAATTTCTGTGGGGTGTTTAAGTCCTTCAATAAGAAATGAGCCAATTTCTGAAAGTGAATTACCGCACGCAAGTTGTGCTGCAATATACAATGTTACTGCAGCAGCAACAACGCTACCAGCAACTTTGCCCGCTGTTTTTAGCTGAGGCTTGGTCGGTTGGTATGTCTTGAGAGTTTCTAGTGAAACCTTAGGCATGTACAACGCAGCACTCACCGGAGCCCAAGCCATAGCCAGAGCACCAAAAAATACAATCTTTAAACGAATATTCATAACAATTCCTTACGCTTTTAATTCAACATTTTCTGGTTTATCAAATTCAAAATAACGAACGCGCGCTGGCGGCACATTGCGCTTTATCACGTCTTGCCCGGCACCGTGTTGGTCGTGCAAGGTATCAAGCATGGACAACGTCTTTTGAAAATCTTTGCGCTGGGCGGGAGTTAATACCGCTTTTTTCAATTTTGGAAGACCCACATATGAAAAATATGAAATCGTTCCGCCATCTTTGAGCAAGCTCACAACGTGCGTCCAAATTTCTTTAACCAACGCATGCGGCAAGGCATTAAACGGAATAGTCATCACAACAGCATCGTACTTGATACCTGGGTTGAATTGTTCAACCGGCGTGCAATGAACTTTAACACTCTCAATTCCACCAAATTTTTTCTCAAGAATCTTACAAAGATCTGGCATGAGTTCTACAACATCTAGTTTGCAGCCTTGCACAAGCTGATTTGCTAGCTTGCCTTCTTTGCGCACACTCATGCGTTTTACCAATTCTTTGGTCATGATGCCAGTGCCGGCACCAACCTCAAGGACATTAAGTTCTTTACCCGCAACAATTGGAGGTAAATGAGCAACTGCCGATTTGGCTAAATATTTAGAAGACGGAAAACCCGCCCCCATTTCTATTGGATTTTTTGCAACTTCTTTGAAAAAAAGCGCCAAGTCATCGGCCGAATTGCCCATGAGCGCCGAAGCAAACCACGCAACCGCCGCGATACCCGCAATGACCGCACCGTATTTTGCCGTTTTTTTGACCAGAGGCGCATGACGTTTAGCAAGCACACTCCCAAACCGCAACACATCAGACGCGGCGCTTGGCAAGCCAAAGCTAACCGAATTTGACGGTTTACCACACATCAATAGCAGTAGCAATAATGCTAAAATTCTATTTTTTAAGCTTTTTTCCATACACATCTCCCCGCAATATGAAACTCTTTCCAGCGTACGCAAGGTAGCCGTCAAAGCCAAAAGCCCAGGAATCTACGGCAAAAAAAGATTACAATATGAAAAATTTAGCAAATTTTCTGGCAAAAGTCGGGTATTTTTTATCACTCATCTCTCGAAAAGCTAAAGAAAGAATGACTAAATTCTCATCACGAAGGTAAAACATCAGCCCGTATAATTTTAGCAAGAGACTCGCAAATATCCCCCAAAAAAAAATCCATCACGTTGCCATAATCAACGCGGCCACAATGACCCGGCTTACCAACATAGACAGAAGAGCATCTCCTGCGATCACCATCTTCAAACATCCAAAGCGTATACTGTATCTCCTTTGAAGGTTCTAGCCTTAACAATTTTTTTTCAATAATACACGGGATAAAACCATATAACCGATACTGATCTATCTCATATCTCAAAGGAAGCGATACGCCACGCGACACCAAAGATGAAATATCTTTATCCTTCCAAGTATCACTGTCCACACAATGAACAATAACTTCCAAGCAACCTCTTTTTCCTCTTTCTAACTGCTTGTGAGACAATCTACTTAAAGATAAATCTTCATAATCTTTGCAAAAGATAAAATGGATATCACTATTTTGACTGGCCATTAAAAGCGATCCGTCATCCAATAAATAAGTATGATCACGCATGAAACAAAACCCGCTCTCAACATCAGCATAAGAACGTCGAAGCTTCTTTGCGCAAACCAAGTCAAAAAATACAGCTCTTGTAGTAAGTCCAATCACCCATGAGCGACTTTGTAAATGCCTTTCGCACATCTCAACTATTGAAAAATACAACCAGCTAGCGCTTATTTCTGGCATCGTATCTCTTTCATCTCGCCCCCCGAAGACCACTCGGCGCCCTCTCAGAGCAGGGCATTTTTTGTCGGATGCGATCTCTCCATCTTCAACCTGCACTCCAGCATCGGCTTTTTCAATTCGTTGTTCACTAGGCTGCTTATCCACATCGCCACCTGGAGGTTGTGCAAGATCGGTCACCAGAGGTGTGTTTTTTATGTATGTTTTTATTTTCTGCGCCCCTAACCAAACACCTGCGATCAGAAACAACTTCTTAACACAGCGCGCTAAAAACGAACTTTTAGCGCGCTTGGTAGCCACCGTCTTAAAAAACTCAACCAAGTACGCTGGCGCAAACGTCGACTGCCCATACAACGTAATTTTTACCTGAGCCTTACAGCCCTTTTTTTTCGCCTGAGCTTTTTCTTTTTTGGACGGAAAGCGGATGGTCATTCCTATTTTTTCCGCCCCGCCATGAAATACAAACAGCAACGACGTAGAAATACGATCCACAAATACATCTTTGATATAGGTGACCGCAGGAACAGCTGAGGCTTGTAGTGCTGAACTTGATTGTTCTCGGTTAAATGTCTTACGCAACCAATTTGCATCATCAGACGACCACATGAATGTTTTTTTAGGAAAGCAGGGCATGCTCCGCCGCAGATACTGAATTTGCAGACCCGGCGCTGTATACGCAATCTTGGGCAAATCACCAATGGCTGGTGAAGACTCCACTTCAGATGATGCAACTCCCTGCACACTTCCATACACAAAAAGCACCAGAAGAAGCACCGTTCTAAACATTTCTGCACCCTACTTCAAACCAGAGAAAACGGCTCTTTCATGAAATGAACATACCGCTTCAACAAAACGCTTAGAAAGTTTCCTGGCAACAAAAAAGGGACGCAGCTTTTGGCCACGCCCCTTTTTTAAAAAGATATTGTTGAATTATTACTCAGCGAGATACGCCTCTTCCACGGCTTGGTGTATCATGTCATCCGTGATTGCGTTCCATACAGTCTGAGCTTCTGGTGGTAATTCATTAAACGAGTGATGCTTCGTCCTAGGAAACTTTGGCCACTCGCCAAACTTGCTTGGCAAAATAATTGAAATTACAGAATGCGGACCTCTGAATTTATCTTTATCTGCCATACATTCGGCTTCAGTTAGATATACCTTCAATGTAACAAATTCCTGCGGTGAAGCATATGCGTAACTGGACGAAGCAGAAGTTGAAGCAAACGGCTTTGGCTGGAATGACAATACACCCCTCCAAGAATCATGTATAACACGTGCTCCACCCTCAATCTCAGCCTCATTAAGTTTGGTAGCAAGACATGCGCCAACTCGAGCAGAAGTAATTTTCGCTAGACGATCAGAAACAGACGCAAAACCTGAGCCGCGGCGAGCAGAACTTTTCGCTGGTGGGATACCCCCAGGCGTAGACTCTCTCCATAGCCGCGCAGCACCTAAACCAGAATCACCAAAGAATTCTTCATCAAAAATGCCAATTTTCCCTTGTGGAAAGTTGTGCAATGAAATTTCACATTCCCACGTAGGAATAACATATCCGTTCCAATAATCCGCAGGCATGCAAACTTGGCCAAATTTTATTTGTTTAAATGAATTCATATAACAATCATTGGAGGTATTATTAAGCACTGCTACGTGCTGTAAACCTTTACATTGTTTTTCGATGTCGATTTCTTTAAACGTGCGTCCATTATAAACAAAAACAACAATCGTATTCTCCAAATAAGACGTATGACGCAAAATAACGTCTCGCATAACTTCGTCGTTAAAATCAACCACAAGAGGACGATCTAGGAAGCAAGCTGGATATTCGTCACATCGCGAAGCATCACGCCAGCCCGAAAGCTCATGGCAGAAATCAGGAAATTGATGGGATTTTTCAGGATACGTCTCCTCACGAATTGGCAGTGCGCGCACAATAGCCTTTTGTTTTTCTTCAAGCGTAGCCGCTGTTGATCCCTCAAACTCAATTTCACCAGTCGCTGGCGTAAGAAGAATCCCATCACATTTTTCGAATTTGTTCCACGCAATAACAGATGATGCAGATGAATAGCTAGAATGTGCGCATTCGTGATCTGTCGCTGGAGCTTTTTTTACCGAGCTGGATGAGCCTGATTTTGCTTTGAAAGGAAGAACCGTGTCTTCTTGAGCAAACACAACGCTTACCAATGAACACGTACTAAAATATTCACCCGGACTTTTTGGTTCGGCAACTGCGTGTACTGGCTGCATAAACCTTTGTGATTGTTCAAAGAATTTCGCGGCATTTTCGCGAGACATTTTTTCTTTCGCATCAACGACCACCAATTCCCAACGACCGTAAGTCAAACATGCTGCAATTATTTTGAGTTCTTTGTCTTCAGTTGGTAATAACTTGCGCGGAATAATAAGCTTGCGTGTTTGATCTGCCACATAAGGCCATTTTAATGATTCTGCCAATTGACCCAATTGCCCTTCAAAAAACACAGTTGCTACAATTAAATCCTTGTCTGCATGCTGAGCGTTGTCGTACTTAAATTCGGTAATGGGTGTAGGGCCAAACAAACCAGGAGTTTTAAGATCAACAGCTAATGTTTTACGTTTGCAGCTCTCATGGACAGCATAAACTTCACGAATTTCATGCGTGAACACGTAAGGTAAAGAAGCTACATCTGAATGAGAATTTGCATTACACATTTTTTGCGCAAGACCATCAAACAGACCTAGATCTTGTTGCGTTGCAACTCTGTTCTTTCTTACAACAACACCTGCGAATACACCCACAACAGCTACTGCAATAACGCTGCCAACGCAGATCATGCCGTATTTTTGTGCGAATGAATCATCAAGCAAGAGTGCTTTAAACAAGTTGAGCAAATGAACTGGCATCTTTGAGGCAAAACCGTAAGTTGCAACTTCAACCGTCATTGGCGCAGCTTGCTTAGCGGTGGCAGTTGTTTTTTTGAAAGTAAACTTAGTAACCACATCCTTGGAAAGCTTAGAAACTGCTGTCGGGCTGCGCACTTCAAGCTGACTCTTTGCAGGAAACTCAATATGAATGGAGACTTCGCGCAATTTTTCTGAGCCTTGTGCAAAATCAGCCATTTCCTTGGTCAAAATTTCAAGAATGCTTTTAACACCTGGAAGAATTGAGGTTTTTGCAACGTTTTGCATTTGTTGAGACGAGAAAATTTCTATTAAGTCTTGTTCACTCTCTTGATTACCAAACCGAACTGTAAACTGCGCAGACGGCAAATTCTGAACTTTTTGATACAAAAATCGAGCGCGAGCGATACCGCCAGAAGAACGAACTTCGTCCGGACAAACTTGCTTGAGTTGGGACTCCGCAGCAACGCTAACGGCTCTCACTACCGGTTGGAACGCAATGCTCAGGGCAACTAAGCCGAGCACTAATTTTTTCATAGATTTCATAGGTAAAATCATTACATTTCCATGGTTTTACACGAACTACGAAAAACTGTACCACGGCTGCACAAAAGATAATATCCCAAAAAAAAACGCTGTTTTTTCACTGCATTTCATGTTTTCTGGAGCCTCTCTGATTTCAGGTTGAAACATCAATCACAAAAACCCAGCGCAACCCCAACATCATAAAAAAGCAGCCAAGATCCGCATCATTTTGGAGCTTATGGGAATCTCTCACAGCAACCCCCTAAAATAAATAAACCGTACCCCTTTTAGAGCAAAACTACACATGATGCCGCATAAAACCTGGTTATTTCTTTTGTTTTTGTGCGCACCTGTTGCATTCAAAGCCCCACCAACCAAAAAAAATAAGCCCTCGGCTCTTTCGCGAGCACTCACCACCATTTTTGGCATCCCTCCGCAAGACCTCAAATCGAAAAACTTTATCAAAAATTCATTACCCAATCTCATTTCACAGGGGCTTCGCCCTGCTGCCTTAAACCTCTATTCGTCGCGGACTACTCAACCCGATCACGGAACTTTGAAAAAATGGGGGCTCATAACAGAAGCAACCCTTGCAGTTGCAACCTTGTGTTTGCGCATTCTGGCGCTTGGGTATACCCACATTTATAAAAAATCGCCTTCAAAACCATTCAGCAAAACAGCAATTGAATCCATAAGAAACAGTGTGTTTGCCCTATTTCATGCAGCGCTTACCAGCAACTCAACCAAAGACTCTCTTGTAGAAATGGAAGCAACGCAACACCCATGGCACACCCTTGCTCGACGCACTCATGCGCTAGCGCTGCTTGCGCTGGAAGGTTTTTATCTCCTCAGGCGCTTTAAATCTGCACATCAACGGCATTCATTTTTGCACAACATGCGCAACAGCAAAATTTATGCAAAAAGCTTTGTTGCAAGCAGGAAAATTCCCGCGCACATGGTTGGAAAAAAATACTTAACTTTTCAAACCCCCCAGGGATATCTGCTCAAAAATGGCGAGGAACTCATTGCGCGCATGCACACCATTGGAGAGCTCATATATCACGCAATCAACGGCGTATGGATGCAAAAAATCACCAATTCAAGCACCTGGAAAACATCACAAGAATACAAACAAGGTATGATAGATTTTTTAACAAAACCACGTATTCCCCAACTACAATTCGGCAAAATGTTTTACCGCTCCCAAGAAAACACATCATCAACAGCCAAATCAATTTCGCTCGCTACACTGTTATGCGACATTCCGTACGCATCACATATTTTTATTCTTAAACAAGACGTTCTCAGCCTTTCAAAAGCCGACCAACTGCTTCTCTACACCTTTATCCGGGAAGATCATCTCCACGCTGTAGCGCGCATTCATACATACTTGAAACCACTCACTAACCCATTTTAATAAATTGGATTGATGAAAACGTATTTTTAAGACCATCCATGCTTTCAAGCTTGCTAAACATAACGCAAAACGACGCTTCTGGGAGCTGTTTAATCTTTTGGTACAAAAACGCATTCTGAAAAACCTAGTAAAACAAGTTTCGTCAGCAACAACAATAGACAAACAGATAGCTGCAACCATACCAACTGGTTGGAAAGCAACGCTTACAGCCACAAAGCTCAATAACATTCTTTTTATATTTTTCACTATAAAACGATCTCTTTTTTTAAGTTTTAGTGATACCTACCAAAATCGATATCACATACCTCAAAAACATACCATTCAGGCTTAAGCACTCCCTCTTTGCTTAAATCAACGTTTTTTAAAAAGAGACATTTTAATATGAAACAAAAACGGTATTAGACATGTGCTGCTTTCTAAAAAGGACAAAAAACCGAGGAGGGGAGTTTGGTTAACTCCCCTCCTCAATCAACCCTACGCACTCAACGCTTTATCGTCGAGCAGACACCAGGGCGCTCGAACTTTCCCTGAACGCAAGATATTCTTCAATGGCTTTGTACAATCCGACCGTTAGTTCAGATCGTACACTAAAAGCACGTTCAGATTGCAACACCGCACGAGCAGCAGCAACAACCTCCTGAGCCGCAAAATACCGCCGAGCACCCGCAGAAATTTCTTCTGACTGAGCCGCGCGAACAATGTCTCTCAAATAACCACTAGTCCATGCATTAATAGGCTGCAATGACAATCGAGGAGCGACCAAACCCGAACCACCCATCAAGAAAAGCAGCGCGCCCGCAGGAAGGCTTTCGCCTTTGCTAACAGCCAAATTAATTGACATGATAGCATTACCCATCTCTTGAAAAAAATTTGAAAACGAATCCACACCATCCAAATCATCTTCCAAACATCTCAAGGCTTTAATTGAACAATCGCGGCTTGATCGACTAGAACAGTACTGCGCTAAAAGGTTTTGATATTCCAGTCCTGAAGACTCATGCTCAAAGCGATTCAACCGCGCAAGCACCAAACGTGCAAGCGATCTATCAAGATCTGTAAGTCCTTCAGATGCAAGGATCTTATGCATTTGAGCTCGCATAACTTCTGCAGGAGATGCTCCAGCTTGAACGCCAGCATCTTCACAAGATCTATCACTTAAAGCCTTCGTGTGCGAAACCATGCTGCAAATAAAGTCTTCATCAAAGGTTTCTCCAGCATTCCACTTAACAAGCAACTCAAGACTCATTTCCAATTGATCAAGCTCCAAATCATCCTTGTAAGCATCAGGATTTTTTTTTCTTGCAGTTGCAATGATATCCCTACGAACCGCATCTTTTGTTTCACGGGTTACGCTAAGATATCGAGCTGTAAGATCTTCACCAAACGCCCAAACTAGTTGATCTCGCTGCTCGCCAGAAACATTCATCGGATCTCTTCTACCTGCAAAGGCAACTTCACCTTCCGCAGCACCTTCGCCACTACCAGCAACTGCACGAGGATGAACGGCAGAATTAGCAGCTGGTTCTCCAGATTCCATTTGACGTAAACATAAGTTAAACCATGTTTCGAATTCATCATCGTCGCCAGCAGAACCATCCTGCGCAAAGAATCCACCACTACCATCAACTAGACTAGGATCAACGGCAGAACCATCATCATCCGAACCATGCTCTGGATCGATGCCATCAGCACCATCCCGGGTGGCATCATACACCAATGAAGGCTTACCTGCTGCAGGCTTACCAGGCACATTTCCCGCATGAACACAACCCATCAAACTACATACAAATACAAGTGAAATTTTTTTTAATTGCATACAACATTCCCTTCAAAAACAAGACAAAAACCGTAAAAACACAATAAGACAATCTTAGCATACAAAATATCAGCGCACTCAAAAAAATTTAGCCCCCCCCTATTTTTTAATCAAATTCTCTATTAAACAAAAAAACGAAATTTCCATGTGAAACAAAATACCAGAGGAATCCCCTGCGCCCCCCAGACTCCACCTCAAAACTCTGTACAAAAACCCTGCCGTCTGAGTACAACTCCAATCATCATTTTTGTTTTATTGCCACATGGATTTTCAATGACGTTCGATTCACGCAAACTCATTGTTGCGGCTTTTTGGGTGCTTTGCTCACTCATTGCGGCCGATGGACCATCATCCGAACACGGACTGGGATTTTTGCAACGCGTACGTAACAACTCAGCGTATCCCATAGATTTCTCACAAGAAAAAACCATTCTTGACTATCTCCCTGACGGTACCGTCATCCGTATAAAATCACTCCGCAAGGAATATGGAACACAGGGTCGTTATTATGCTGTCCGCAAACTCGTGGGCGCTTATCGCCTTGAAGCAGATACCTTTGATCCAAACGATCGAGCAACACACTTTGTGGTCAAGCGCTTTGTCTCGCGTGATTTTAGCGAGTACATGGGGTTGTATTCAGATTTTGCCGAAGGCCAATTCATGAAAACAGATGACTCTCGCGCCGTCACCTTTTCGATGAATGACATCATGGACGACAAAGCAGCGCAAGGTCACTGGAGCGTTGTTGACATCAGCGGCGACGAACGCGCAAAACTTGATGATAAAAAATTCATGGATCCCGTTTTTGCAGCCAATATCTTCAACGCATGCTACCTAAAATCACGCGTATCCGGATTTATGCAATCACGCGGAAAGCCACAAAATTACCCAGGCCTAGAGAACACTCCGATAAACAAATACGCAAATCCAATTTTAAATGGCACAGAAAGTTCAACCGCACTATCTGCAGACAAATCCTTGCCATCCTCTGGCGTATCAACATCACCCACAGCACCAGGAGCTACCGCTCCAACAGGAACAACTCCATCAGGAGCAGCAGCACAAAAAGTTTCATCTGTAACGGCAACAGGCACATCAACACAAATTTCTGCAGACAAATCCACGTTTGCTCATTTCATTGATTCATCAAGCGCAGTCATCATCAAACAAAATGGATCGGTTGCGCAGCAAAAAAATGACGGATCTTGGGATTCACTTACACAAGGGCTCAGCGGTGCCGCATTTATTTCTCTTGCGCCAGGCGATGACGGCACACTCTGGGGATGCGACGTCAATAACAACGTTTGGGAATTTAACAACTCAACATCCACGTGGAGCAAAGTTGCACTTGCACCTTCTACAAGCTCTGTCGCTAAAATTTCTATGGGCAACTCAAGCAACATTTGGGCGCTTTCTGGCGATGGCGCGTTATTTCAACGCATAAAAGAGGGAGATTCAACCAGCTGGAAAATCCCCGATCAAGCAATTGGAACCGGCGCAATTCGTGATTTTTGTGTTGCTCCCGATGGCACCATCTTGGTACTTGGTGGCGATAATAAAATGTACCGCGGACTCAAGTCTGGCACCAGTTACTCGTTCAACATTTTTTGTACACCAGCAGACCTTGTAGGTGCGCCTGCGGTAAGCGTCGCTGTTGGATCAAAATCATTTGCTGCGTTTTCGACCCCCAACAACGAAGTGTACATCCTTGTTACCGGCAAGCCTGGGAACACCAAAGACAGCTGGAAAAAACTTACGCTTGGTGACCAGAAAACACCAATCAAACTTAGATCATTTTCCGCATTCAAAAACAATTCCATCGTTGGCACTGTTTCTAACAGCGGAAGCCCAGATGATTATTCAGTTGTGTTAGTCAGCGATATCTCAACAACCTGATTTGGAGATACATTTCATGGTAACGCACAAAAAATTTTTACAAGTAACATTCATTTTTTCATGCATTCTTTTTGCTTTTCACACACTGCCAAAAGGCGGCGGCGGTGGTGACCGCGCAGCTGCCCCAACGGGACCAACAGCTGAGCAACTCAAAGCAGAAGAGCTCGCACGCCGAGAAGCAGAACGATTAAAAACTATCGCCATGCAACGCACCGTGCACTACGGTGACAAAATAGTGCTGATGAACAAAGACGAATATGTGGCACTCACTGCAGACAGCGCAACCGCACCAATCGTAAAACCACGCAAAGGCAACAACGATGCAAAAAATGACGACACCGCACAACTCTGGTACGTCAAAGGAAAACATACAAAAAAAGACCCCTGGAACTGTATCCCTGGAGAAGAAATAAAAAATGGCGCAATCGTCCGCCTGGAGTGCGTTGGCACAGCCAACAACCTGAGTGTTACCGGCTCTGGCGACTATGTTTCACTTGGGCTCAACGGAACAGGTGGTATTGGTTCTTCAAAAGACAACTGGGTACTCCAGGTACAAGGCGGCGCCGTATGGTCATGGGGAATGCCTTGCTCTTTTGTAAACGTTGACACGGGATACGTACTCAACGTGCAACCTGGCGGCGTTATCAACGCCATAAAGTCAGTTACCAAACAAGCACCACAATCAAAAGAAGATACCGCTGGCATGGATGAGGCAACGCAAAAAATTCTTAAAGAACAGACAGCGAAAGCCGACGCAGCTCAAGAACAGCAACAAGCAGCTCAAACACCCACCGCTTCAAAACAAGCAACAGATAAGCTTGATACTCCTGCTCCATCTAACCCAACAACTGCAAGTTGGTGGGTATGTAATGCATTCGTGGCACAACCACCAGAAGATGATATTGCGTGGACAGGATCTCCATCTGGTTCTCCAGCAGAAGCAGATGACTCGGCGTTGGTGTCTATCGAAATTGTCAAACTTGGCATGGGTGGGGGAATTCCTCAAAATGCTACACAAGATTTTGAAGCACTCAGTGCAGACAAAAAACCATACCTCTCTGGATTTGCAAAAGACACCATTGATGGCTTTTCTTCAAGCTTCATGCTCAACGTCAATCCACTTAAAAACAAAGGCGCTGCATGGCTTGGTGAATCGCTCAAAACACCTGGCAAAGCAACGGTTAAATTCCGTGCGAAAGCAGAAGACAAAGGCGATATTCAAGTCGTGTTCGCACAAGATATTGGCATTGATTTTGTGTATAAAATTCGCATTGGAGCCTACGACAACACACAAACCGTCATTCAACATTTTGAACGCCGCGGTGCTATTTCTGTACCAGTTGAAGTTGCTCGTGTAACACAAGAACAAAACCCACTTGCAGTTGCTCGGCCAGGCACGTACTGCGATTACTGGGTCAGTGTTGACAATGGTCTTATTTTTGTTGGTTCTGGCTCTGTTCCTGGAGACAATATTTTCCTCACCTGGCGCGATCCCAACCCAAAATCAGATCTGCGCAGAGTTGGTTTTGGATCAAACACCACTCAAGTGGTGTATTCAGAAGTTCAAGTGCGCCCACACGTCAGCACAATTGCCCCAACCCGCACCTACTTGCCAAACGCAACCGTCAGCCAATCTCCATCATTCGCCGCACAACCATGGGCTTCAAATCTTTTTGTCGGCAAACCAACTGATTCAGAACCCGAAGCAAAAATTGAATGGTCAACCTTTCCGCTGCGTGTTCCAGGACGAGGAAGCGTTGGCTTTACGCTCAAAGGAACTCGCGAAACAGCCGTCATCATTTCTGACGGCAAAGACGCAGCTGGTAGCTTTTATGCAATTGTTTTTGGCGCAGAAGGTAACGACGGAATTCGCATTAAAAAACACACCAAGGGCGACCAGTACTATGAAACACTGGCTGCAACCAGCTCACAAAACTACCGCGCATTACTGCTTTCAGCAGAAAAAGCATCAAAATATTGGATCAGTCTTGAAAAAGGCCAAGTACTTGTTGGCATGGGCAACCTTGGAGAAAATATTGTTCTTGGGATTCAAGACCCAATTCCACTCTTTAACCTCAAGGAAATTGGCTTCACCTGTAACTCTGGTGAAAGTGCAACCTACAGCAATCTTGCTATCGCTTCACCAATTAACATTGATGTTGTGCAACAAGAAGAAAACTACCAACGACAAGCTGCTGAATTTAACTACAAAGGGTCTGTGTACATTGTGCTACCATTTGAGTACCAAGTAGACCAAGAAGGACAAGCCGTTAAGTTCATGGACAAAATTAGCGGACAGACGTTCTACCCTGGTGCAACTCCACAACAAGACGCAAAATACTTCTTCATGATTACGGTTCAACCAACCGGCTTCCCTCAGCTTGACTGGATTTCTGAACCAGAAAACAAAGCAATGATTGAACTGCAAAAGAAAGTAACTATTTCCCAAGCCACCGCAGAAGCACTGGCCAGCGCAGGACAAAGCGTTTCTGGTAGCGGTATGATTGGTGGATTAATTGGTACGGCCGCAAGTATTGCTTTTGCAGGAGCATCCGCTGGCGTTGGTACACAAACAGCAAAAGCTCAAGCAGCGCTGGGTATGTACCGTGACGTAAATGCGTACGTGTACACCGATAAAATGGCTACCAACAATCTTGGTTCTGTGGATATTCCACCTGAAGCTCAAGCAAACGCGTTGGATGCAAAAAACAAAATCGATCTTGGTGGAAAATGGACACCATCATCAACCGACAAATACGAACGACTTATCTCGCTGTACCAACAAGTTATTTACTTGGTTAACCATCCGTACGTTGTGCAAGATCCATCGATCAAACCTAACTTATTCAACAGCATCGCAGCACTCTACCAAGCGCGCCAAGTACTCTACCCGGGACTGGACTACGAAGGAGCTCAAGCTGCATACAACTCACTGTTGAACTTGCTTATCTCTGCGCACGATAACCAATACCTGATTGATCTAGACAAATCTGACGAGGCAAAACAACGAGAAATTTGGTACACCTGGATTAACGAACTCACGCGTGACTTACTCGCCGGACATGCAACAACTCCTGTAGAACTCAAGCCTTTCCATGGTGAATACTTGTGGCTCAGCGATGCACTACCAAAAGACAACGAAGGTATTGTTGTGTTTGAAGCAAAAGGCCTTAACGACGTTTTTGTCGCGTTTGGTCAAACGCCATTCAAAACACGTAACACCACCAACGAAATCTATGAACTTAACATCGGCTGTTACGAAAACTCACGCACCGTGATTCGCGTACAAAGTCTTGATACCCCAATTGCTCAATTCAACAAGCAAGAAAAGCCTGACGCTATGTTAAATCCACTCGAATTCAAACGCTTCTGGCTTGCTATCTCCAAAGGAACCATCACGCTGGGAACTGGTGATATTGCAGAATCTAACAAGGTTCTGGAATGGACTGATATTTACCCAATTTCACGGCTCAAATACGTAGGACTTTCTACGTGGAACGCGCCAATTTTGTTCAAAAATATTTATGTCGGCCCATTCACCAACTATGCAAGCGCTGCAAGTTGGGACCCTACCAAAGTAAAACCATCAACAAAACCTGCTGCAAAACCCAAACCAGCACCTGCCGCACAATCATAATAAGCAGAAATAAACCTTAACTTTTTGACACACTCGTGGAACTGAGCTTACGCTACAAAGCGTATGTTCGGTTCCACGGGAAGTTGTTATGAAAGCATCTGAATCTCACCACTTTTTTATTCATTCGCCAGAAATTGCCCACCTGACCCTAACGCCTGGCAGTCGCCTTGACCTGCCCTCAGCTATCGCACACAGAGTGGCCACAATTTTGCGTTTAAAAGAACAAGAATCCGTAACCCTGTTTGCAGGCGATCGATGCGTGACAATTAAACTGGAGATGATTTTAGGGGGCAAAAAAAGCTATGCCTCAGGCACAATTACCCACAGCGAAACCAAAGCACCGCTTTCGCCAGCCATTACTCTGGTCTGCGGTATTGTAAAAACACCAACCTTTGAAGAGATCTGCTTCACCGCTGCGCAACTTGGTGTTCACCGCATTATTCCCGTCATAACCGAAAAAAGTTACACCAAACCGTACACCGACAAAGATTTCTCTCGGTTTAATACCATCTGCGTAGCTGCGGCAGAACAATCTAAGCAAATTTTTTTGCCAGCAGTCGAAAAACCTCAGAAGTTTACGGATATTTTGAAAACGATTCCTCCGAGCTCCGCTCAAAAATACCTCTTTGAAGCAGATGGCAATTCATTACGATCAGTTATTGAAAAAGAAACACCCTCAGAACTCATTGTTGCCTTTGGCCCTGAGGGCGGATTTTCTGTATCAGAGCAAGAATTACTTGTGAAGCACGATTTTGAAAAGCTTAAACTGTGCACACCAATTTTGCGTACCCAAGACGCCATTGAAGTTGGGATTGGCGCACTGCGCAGTTTATTGCAGTAAAAAATTGCGCCGCTAAGGAAATCAGTTATTTTCTGGATTCAATTAAATCGGTAAAAATAGCCCGGGTAAGAGCTTGCGCACTATCACCCGCAACGAGTTTAAATTTTTCATCGCCTACGCCAGCAAATACTATTTCGCCGTCTGTTTCTACACCATGAACATATTGGTCAAATCGCTTAAGGGCGTCAGTTTTTGCTGGATCTGTATCCAACATATCGTCAATCACATAGACCTTGAACAAAAAAACCTCATCAGCATCAAGCTCGTCATTAAACGTAAACTCTATGCCCATATCACGAGATGCAAAATCACTTAAATGTAAAACAGCTACACAAACAGACCCCTTAGGTGCCTTTGCGTCCCTTGCATACGAGAGAATATCGTTGGCACTAAACTCTTCAATTTTATCCCCGCCCAATGTCCATATCGAAAAAGGCGCAAGGAATTGAGAATACGCGGCACCATCGTAAAGCCCTGAGCTAAAATCACAGACAAGTTCAAACTCCAAAAGATCAAAGTAATCTTTTCTAATATTTTGAGGGAGGCAGGATCCTGGAACACAATCAATAAGATTTTGCATAACCCTTAAAGCCATAGAGTCTCTTTTAAAATCGTCCCTTGCGCGCAGCTCTGTGTATTTTTCTGTTTCTTCTGAAGTCAAAAGTCTAAACACCCCCACCCTTTTCGCTGTAGTAGGGTAAACTTACAACAGGAATACACAAAACAAGCAAAGCCACGACGCTGCAATGTTTATAACTCAACACAACTAAACCCTTCTATAAAACACTCATAAGAAAAGACATAATTAAAGTTAGTATTGGTGCACAAAAATAGCCCGCCGCCTGCAAATATATGTCGCCATGAATGAGCAGCCGGGAACTCAAGGGTTCAAATAGCCATCACCACAAACAATCCAATTAAAAGACACGGTAACATAGCATTTTTGATTATTTACACGAGCGCCCGCCGTTGTAAGATTTCAAACCTACGCAACAGCGGACAATTGTGTAAACAAAAGGAATTTGCTCAAATCTCTACTTGCCAGTGTCTTCCCGGTAAGACCCAAGAAGATCTCTCAAGCTGGAACAACCAGGAAACGCGCTCAAAAAAAAGTCTAAATCCTCCAATCCGGCTTCGGCGGTCTCTGTAAAACCAAACCATTGCTGCAACTTCAGATAGTTTTCGGGGGTCAAGCTCAAGCCAAAAATCTCGTTGAACGCTGCCAAACGGCGAGGCTGAGCCAACTCTTCCTCACGAACAAACAGTAGCCGTTTTATTGCTGAAACAATAATCATCAATCGCTCCCTAGAAACCTCATCTCCCACTCCCTTTTTCACCACAGCTCCAGCTGAAAAAGCATGATCACGATCGGTGGTATAAGCTAATTCTTTATACTTATTCAAAATATCTCGCAAAAAACGTTCTAAATCATCTGCCTCATACGACCCATATAAATATGCATACACAAACATGTTATAGCTTAAAAGATGTAAGTGTAGCGGCAAAGCTTCACATAATTGCTCTACACGAATCAGCCACTTAGGTTTCATGCTAGAACAAAAATCTAACTTATGACCCCTTCCTGCGCCGGCAGATTCTGAAAAATAACCAAATTTATTAATCAGTAATAGTCGCTCAGAATCTATGTCTTTTTTTGGCGAACGCTTTAGCAAGGCTGTTTTTGGCGCGATTTTTGTCACATCAAAAGGTCTAGCGTACGGCTCCACAAGATCTTTTACACACGCCAAATACAATCGAATTGTTTGTTCATGATTTGCATAATCCGGTGATCTTAGCCACGTTTCATCCTCCGGCAAAAAAGGGATTCGCGATATTTTAAAATACATAGCCTTAAAATGTATTTCCCTGGTCAAGCATGCATCGCCAATAAAATCAAAATCTGCTCGTGTAAAAATATAGTCTGAGCGGTCAAACTTTTCTCTGAGTAATTCAATTCTGTGGTAATAAATATTTGCAACCACAGGACAAATAAAATCCGCAGCTTTAAACAAACAAAAGTCAAAATATATGTTAAAACACTGACGAGCCAAATCTTCGCCGCTTTCATGATATTTTGCATGTAAGAACTGCACTGTTTCACACACAATACCAGAGACCGATTCTGCAAGCTTTTTTTGCACAACAAATGTCATTTTCTCTGTGCTCGCTGAAGGCAACATTAACTTCTCGTGCAACGGCCTATAAAATTTTCTAAAATTCTCTTCAGTTAAGCTGTACCAGTCAAAATCGGTAAAACATAGGGCGTAAAGCCGCTCAGGATAAGCACTTGCATCAAGCGACCCGTCTTGTTTATTTAACGATAAAATATCCCAATATAATGCGCTCAAGGGCCCTTCTGGAAGCACTGGCGCAAGCTCACTGGCAATAACAGCATCCTCCAGAAACACTCCGGCTCCACCACCTAAAGTCATAACACCGGGCTCGCCTCGCAAAGGCGCTGTTACTGCATTAATGACACCCTGAATCTCAGCAAGATCCCCACTGGTATCACGAATATCTAAAAACCCTTCATATAAATTTTTCACCGCAGCAAAAGCAAACCCTGTGCTCTCATCGCTCTCAAAAGGATGAAAAAAGCTAAAGACACATGCAAATGCATAGATAAAATCTAATTGTTTTAAAAACCTTTCCTCAAGGGCTCTTTTATTATAAAAATCGGCAGATTTGTATTCAAAAGATTTCTGGATTGCAGTCCACGCCGTCAAAATAGCCCTATGTGCTGGGTGGCTAGCCACACCAGGTAGGAGACTAAACGCCGTAATTAACGTGCGCAATGATTCAAGAACAGGGCCCATAATCGGGCGAATAGCCACCAGGCTCTTTACTCTATTGCCACTTGCGATATGTCTGCTATCAGCAGGTCGCCCTCGCCCTCCGTTGTCCGCGGCTACACTCGTAGATTTTCTTGCTTGAACGTTAGCCCCATTCCTAGCTCTTTTAAGCAAATCACCCTCTAAAAAGAGTAGGCCCGAGCGTTTTTCTATTGCTGTAACAATTTTTGATACTTGCGGAGAAAGATCGCGCACCAGATCCGAATGAGCGACTTCGCCATCTCCTCTGCGCCCGACAGGCGCTCCACCTCCACCTCCAGCCGCCGTCACACCACCAGTTGGCTTCTTCTTCTTTCCTTTGGGCGGCGCTTGCACCACCAAACACAGCATCAATCCCGCCACTAAAAATCTTTTAAAAATATCCATATCCCACCCCAATAAGTTCTTTTATCCAACGCATCAAGGATAAGAATGATAAAAAAGATTAGCAAAACCAGTGCATTCACCTAAAAAAGGGCTGCTTTTTGGAAAAGACACCCTTATAGGTTTTCATGTAGGAAATATTTACGCATCACACATACGTCCCCAGCACATAAAGAACCCCGATTTTGATTGGCTTTCTGCGCTTCAACATTAAAGAAAAAGCTTAAATCACCATCTTCCATGCCCTGTGAAATGCATCTACACTGAATGGCATTATTCAATAACCCAGACCCAGCAACAATCATGAAACAAGAGCAAATCCTTGTTGTGCCAACAGCAACCCTTTTTCCCGAAAACTCTGAAGGTTTCATCGAAGGTAATTTTGATCACTATGCTCAAAAAATTATAGCAAACAGCCAGTTCATTGCGCGCGCTCAGGCTGAAGAAGACCCTGCGTTCCAACAAATTATTCCGTACCTGGTGTTCATGCATAAAGGCAACGTTTTCATGATGCAACGCAAAGAAACTGCCGGTGAACAGCGGTTGAAAAACAAACTTTCAATTGGTATTGGTGGCCATATTCGGGCTGAAGATTTCAACCATGGTGATTCGATTATCTCGTGGGCTCAACGTGAATTTGAAGAAGAAGTTGCGTACACCGGTTCTGTTACTTTTAAACCACTAGGCATTATCAGAAAAACAGTAACACCCGTTGACCAAGTCCACACAGGATTTGTGTATTTACTCGAAGGAGATTCTCCAAACATTGTCATCAAAGAAGAACACAAATCTGGCAAACTCATCACGCTTGATGAATGCCAGCAGCGCTACGCCGAATTTGAAGGCTGGAGCCAACTCATTATCGATTTTTTCACGTCAAAAAAATAACCCGAAAAACACCGCATTCCCCCCATGAAAACCTATTCAAAAAAAGCAACTTTACTGCTATTTATCGCGCTCAGTTTTATCTCACACACATCTACCAAAAGAGCTCCTTTGACAACCAACCAACAAAGACATCAAGGTCACGGAGTTGTAATTTATGTAGCGCCACAGCCCCATGACACGCCACATCAAAATTCATCACAAAACATTTCATGGAGTATTTATGCGTACCCTCTTGTGGATGTTATTTGCCAAGAATTGATATGCGCTCAGCGAACTAAAAAGACAGATTACCACACGCGATTAAAAGATCTTCCTCTAACAGTACTATGGGGAGCAATAAAAGAAATTTTCATTAGAACCATGTGGGATAACGATTATAAAAAAAGCGCGATTGTTACTCATTTAATTTTGCAAAATCTATGCCTACTAAGGCGGACACCAACAACAAAATCTTTTAAAAAAATGATTGCAGAAAGCGCCTGTAAAACGCTCATGCCACCATTACTACTCAATGCGCGCAACCTACGGGCAAATGCACTCCACAGAGACTAAATTAACTCCTATTTTTAGGAACGAAATAAAAAAACGACATTAGTGTTTTCTTAAAAAAGGGGCGGATAAAAAACCGCCCCTTTTTTAAGAAAAATACAAAAAAATAATTACGTCGCTAATGTTTTAACAGCTACGAGCAGGGCAGCAATCGCAGCCTCTTCCAATGAGCATTTTATATTAAATTTAATAGTTGCCTTGTTAAGTTGTGATGCTTTTAAATATGTAAGTGCACTTATCTCTGAGATGCTTAAATCTCTGCCAAGGTCATTAAACATAATAATACTGCATTCGGATGATTTAAATTGAGGGTACAATTTTAATTCACTATCCAAAAAACCCGCGGCTAATTCATCAGCAGATTTTAAGTTTCCAGTCAAATCATTCATACAATATTTGCTCATAGGAATCCACACTACTTTCTTAGAACCACTCGGAATTGCTGCTAATTGCGCACCATCTTCAATCTTAAAGAAAAATATCCGATGTTGTGTACACGCATCTAAAATCGATTCTTCTACCACAAGCGCAGGATCAACCACCGGACTTGCCGCACAACCAAGATCAACAGCAGCTTCTTCCTCGTCTTCTCTTATCTCAACAACCTCTTGATGTTTTCTTCGCTTAGAAGGAACACACGGTTTGCCATCAGGAGCAATAACATCACCACCCAATCCGGCTAATTTTTTTAAACGGCTAGGTCTTTGCCTCCGCGCTGAGGCATCATCGTCACTTTCTGTTGTTGAGCCGTCATCTAAAGAAAGATCTACAACATTTTCAACTTTTATGTCAGGTACGACAGGCACAAAACTCGAACCTCCTCCACCACCTCCAAGTTCAACAGCCATGGATGGACCTTTTAAGGCGGCTCCTGCGGGAGATTGCTGCGAACGAAGACATCTGCGCAAAATGCGTTTAACAAGAGATTCATCAAGCTCTGTCGACTCAAGATGCAACGCAGAAATACCATAATTTAACATCAACGTATCAACTGCAGCTTTTTTGGCTTGTTGATCTTTCAAGACTCTCCTATCCAAAGAAGAATCTGTAAAAAATACAACCGTATGATATCCGCGCGTTGCTATGCATTCATCGCACCTAATATTTAACCCTTCTAAAAAACCATCAGAAAGCAATAATGCAATATCGGTATACACCACTCTTACAAAAATGCTCTTCGGATTTCTCACAACAAAATCTCTTAAAGGAATAGATACACGAGCCAACGTTTTGCTAGAAACTTCACCAGCCACGCGCACACCACTCTGCAAGCAAAATTCACTAATACTTTCAATTTTCACGCCATCAGCTGAAAGCATTAAATGTAACTGTCTAAAATGCGCTTGCACTTCTTCAGGAACTTGAAATAGCAATCTTTTATCTGCACGAGGATGGGAAATCTTTACCCCAGAACGATGAGCTGGACTTCCAGAACTTGGCCCCCCAGACATCGCACATGGTCCAGCTGAAGATCCACCCCCACCGCCCCCTCCTTCGGGAAGACTAAAATCTAATCCGCTTGCACCAGCAGCAGAATCACCCCTGCGTGATTCTGGCGCAACATAACCATCGCTGTAACCATCTCGCACAGCAGCATATCCCGCAATATATCGCTTTTTCCTCTGAACAAGAGCTTCTACTTCTTTTTCAAGAGCAGAAGGCGTGCAAACAACACAGTCAATACCGGTTGCATTCTTACCAATTAAATCAATAACGTCCTGAAGAAAAACATCTTTACCAGAAACCTCATCTTTTAGAAAAACAACCGTACGCCATTCTGGCAATGTTAACGCGTCATAGGGATTTCGTTGGCCTCGAGATGACAATGATTTTGATAAAAAATATTCGGCAAAAACTGGTACAGAAGTAGACTCTGGCAGAGATTCGGGAGTCACAACATAAAATGGATATGCCATATACAAACAGCCTCGCCCAAGCTTTCCTGATAAAGTTCCTCCTCTCTCAAAAAAACGTTGATCTATCCGCTCAACAGAAACACAATCACCTGGAGATTGCCGTCTTACCTCTGCATGTAATGCCTGTGAAAAATCTTCAAAAACCCCACAAGCTAGCGAGCCTGCTAAAAATAAATACAGTAACAACCTAACATTTCTATACATACCACACCCTTTGTCCCTTATTTTCCCAACCAAGAGAAAACTGTTTAATACTACGAGTTTTCGTAAACACAGAGTCAAGTCTGCTTACAAAAGACACCTACAGAATATTTAATCTTATTTAAGCATACAAAAAGCCCATTCCTACCAATAAAAATGGGCTTTTTATTAAAATTACAACAAAGTGTAAATGCTAACTGAATAATCCAAATAAATAATCAGCCTGACCCTTGAATCGGTCAGCAACAGCTGCGTGATGAAAAACTTACCGCATTTGCACAAAACAGACCGATGCGATTTCTAGCTGAAAAAATGACTGCGCCGAATAAAACCTTATTTTTCGCATGTTTTTAATAACTAAAATAATTTTCTACAAATGACGTAAAATGCGATACTGGACACATGGTTTCCTCATTTAGCAAGGTTAAAAACTGTGAAAAATAGCCTTTTTAGTTACTTTTTTATAATTCTCGCAACCATTGCGCTTGTCCCTCAAAATCAATTGCTCGCCCCAACGCAAGCAAAAACTTCCGCAAAACCAACGGTTGTCACCTATGTTAAACTTGCAGCCGACGAACAGCTGCCAAAAGCTGAACATGTCGTTACAGTCCCTACAAATAGGGCAAAATCAACTGCTGATACCGCGGTTATTGCAAAAAAGCTTGAAGATATTGTTCAATCGAGCATAAAAAAACTGAGTGAGCTCGGCTCACGCGCTGAAGCAACCGTAAAATTCAAATATGAAGACTCGCACGAATTTGTTGCCCGCATGCTTTTTGAACGCACCACAGATCCGGTGAGCAAAAAAACCGCACTCAAAATGTCGGCAACGGTCTATGGCTATGCCGACTCCGTACCAGCAATCATCTCAAAACTTCTTAATGTCACTCTTGCGGAGAAATCCTCAGTCCCTTGGGGCAAAATCGCTGGCGGAGCCGTTAGCACTATGGTCGGTGCAGTAATTATTGCTGCTGTTGTAGTATCCAATTCTGGCAAACCAGGCGCTACGGGAAACGGATCTGGTCATGGCTCGGGAAGGAGATCATCCTCTGGTAGCGGCACAGAAAGCGTTGATTCTGATGTCGAACTTGCACACCAACTGGAACGTTTATTTACCGCGCAGATAGACAGAGATGTAGACACGAATGAGTATGCTGATCGTGTAAAAATGCATAGAAAACGAGAATCCGGACTCTCAGACGCGCTTAAAACAGAGACAGAACTAAAGAAGTATGTAGCGACGGAATTGCCAATCGCTCTAGCTGCCGCTCCTTACAAGGGCTTTATTTCTACTAGAAACGCCATACTTATGGAAGACTATCCTAAGAAGCAGCCGACTGTATTCCGTGCAGATGTATTAATATTAACCCTTGATAAGAATCTTCTATATTTCTTATTAAAAAATAATCTAAAAATAAGTTTTAATAATAAGGCCCTAAATGAAGATAAAACGTTTACTTTAACTCCTGGAATGCATACCAAGCTGACTTTCAACTTCCTAAAAGCAGATTCTGCATTAACTGAAAAACCGCTCTACTCAGCAGAAATACCCGTGAGAATCCTCTGCAAAGGTGCTTAAATAACTACGCAAGCTTTTCATACTCAATTGAACGCAAGTACGGCGACAGGTCTGCAGTTTGTTTTTCTGCACCCACAAACTCTTTAACAATTGCGCCATCTTTGATAACCCACAACTTGTTGCCCATGTAGCGTGCAATTTCAAGATCGTGCGTGATGAACAAAATGGTTTGTTTGAGCGTTGCGTGCTTTTCTTTAACGAGCATCAGCAGTCGTGTTGCAGATTCTGGGTCAAGCGCGGCGGTTGGTTCATCGAGCAATAAAATTTGTGGCTGAAACAACGTGCTCAACAAGAACGCAA
>Ga0214921_10001693_pt1 | contig 37113 bp, 34 predicted proteins | sample LL1505_MetaG_FD_177992 | JGI IMG/M metagenome (GOLD analysis project Ga0214921, IMG submission 177992) | Freshwater microbial communities from Lake Lanier, Atlanta, Georgia, United States - LL-1505 | ecosystem: Environmental > Aquatic > Freshwater > Lake | place: USA: Georgia | collected...
TGCTACTGGATGAACCAACCTCGGCACTCGATCCGATTTCGACGGCGCGCATCGAAGAACTGGTGGTCGAACTCAAGAACGATTACACAATCGCGATTGTGACCCACAATATGCAACAGGCGGCCCGGATCAGTGATTACACTGCCTACATGTACCTGGGTGAGATGATTGAATTTGGTGAGACCAATCAGGTCTTTATCAAACCGCGCGAGAAACGCACCGAAGACTACATTACCGGCCGATTTGGCTGAGTCAATCGACACGTCCCCTTCCGAGAGGTTCTATGCCCCTTCAGCACACGGATAAATCCTTCGACGAGGACATGGAGCGCGTCCGTACCATCGTTGTCGCGATGGGCGGGTTGGTTGAAAAGCAGTTCACCCGTGCCCTGGATGCCGTGCGCTACGGAGATCTCCGGTTGGCTGCTCTGGTACTGGCCGAAGAGGCCATGGTGAACCAGATGCAGGTTCAGGCCGATCTGTTGTGCAACCAGGTGATCGCCCGCCGTCAGCCGGCTGCAATCGACCTGCGCGAGCTGATTGGGGCAATTCACACCATTCATGATCTTGAGCGGATCGGTGACGAAGCGAAGAAAATCGCGCTTCGCAGCAAGGGGATTGAAACCTACTCCGACCGCGCCTCGCTGCCGCTCGAACGGGTGGCTACAATGGCTGAGAACGCGAGAGGCATGCTTGGGCGCGCACTCGACGCGATGATCCGGCACGATGCCTCGTTGGCGGCGACCGTTCCGGACCTTGATCTCGAGGTCGATAGCGAACGGGATTCTTTGCAAACCAATCTGTTGGCGCGGATGGGGACGGATGCAGGCGCGATCGCAGCCGCTCTTGATTTGATGTTCGTTGTTCAGTCGATCGAGCGGATCGGTGACCATGCGAAGAACCTCGCCGAATATGTGATTCACATTGTTGAGGGCGTGGACACACGCCACACCCGCAACGGCAGCGACGGTCCGCGTTAATCGCCTTGTTTGCGTTCGGTGGCCAGACGCTCTGCCGGCCATTGAATGGAAAAGCAACTGCCATGACCGAGTTTGCTCGTGATTTCCAGTGTTGCTCCGTATCGTTGCAATGCGTGTTTGACGATCGCGAGCCCGAGACCAGTACCTCCTGAGTCGCGGGATCGCCCTCGATCTACCCGGTAGAAGCGTTCGGTCAGGCGGGGAATGTGTTCAGCAGCGATACCGATTCCGGTGTCCCGAACGCACAAGACTCCCTCGGTACCCTGACGTTCCCAATCGACTGTTACCTGACCACCCTCAGGGGTGTAGCGGACCGCATTGGTCAAGAGGTTGCGCACGACCGTCTGCAGATCCAGAGCGTCCGCCTTGAGCCACTGGGGGCCCGACAAGCGGAGACTAATTTGATGACGTCCACCCGAAAGTGCCTGCGCATCGCCGACCAAAATCGTCAGCAAGTCATGGATGTCAATTGGCGTGTTCTCGAAGTCTCGTGGCAGATCGTGTTCTAGCTTGGCAAGGATCAGAAGGTCCTCAATCAGGCGCCGCATGGTGTCGCTTTGCTTGCCAATTGCATCCAGATACTGGCGGCGCGAGTCGTCATCGAGATCAAGATCGAGCATCGTCTCAACAAACCCTGAGATCACTGTCAGCGGGGTCCGAATCTCGTGCGAAATATTGGCAACAAAATCGCGACGCATCGCATCGAGTCGCCGTTGTTCCGTAATGTCGTGTGCGATCAAGAGGCGGTGTGTCTCGTCGGACCGAAACATGCGGACCAGAAACAGGTGCCCTGGGCGCTGCGGCAGGGTCAGTTCAAGTGGGGCGCCGGCGCCGTCTTCGAGCCAGGTATTGAATTCAGGGTCGCGCACGAAGTGATAAATAGGCCGCCGGATCCCGACAATGGCCAGCAATCCTTCAGCAGCTCGGTTGTACCACTCGATCTGGTTCGAGCGATCCAAAACAATCAGTGAATCGGGCATCCGATGCACCGCTGCTCGAACCCGTTCGAGCTCTGCGGCCATATTCGATCGAGCTTCGAATTCTTCGCGGATAAACCGGCTTAGCCGATCAAATGCTCGGCCCCATCGGCCCCAGGCAATCGGCAAGGTTCGCTGTCGAGGCAGCGCTAACCAGTGAAGCAGTTCAGCCAGGTGCCACCCGTGCCAGCCCAGATAAACGGCGAATCCAACTCCGAGGGTCCAGGCCGCAACAATCCATCCGAACAATTGCCCAGAAATGAGTCCCGCCAGTAACAGGACGGAACAATGAAAAAAAGTCGTGGCCAGCCTTGGATTTCCTAGGCCGGTAGGAACCGGTAACCGCCACCCCGGACCGTTTCGATCAGACGCTCATGTCCTGAGGGCTGAAGAGCGAGGCGCAAACGCCGGATGTGAACGTCGACTGTTCTCTCTTCGATAAAGACATGGTCGCCCCAAACCCCATCGAGAAGTTTGCCGCGGGACAACACGCGGTCGGGGTAGCGCATGAGGTAGTGCAGCAACCGGAATTCAGTCGGGCCGAGCTTCAGGGTTTGCTCCCCTGCGGTCACCCGAAACGTATCGGGCTCAAGCCGCAGGCCACCGATCTCCACCGGGTCCTGGCTGGCCTCTGGAGCGCTGCGACGCAACAGGGCCCGGACTCGGGCGAGCAGCTCGCGCGGCGAGAAGGGCTTGGTCATGTAGTCATCAGCGCCCGAGTCGAACCCTTGAAGCTTGTCCGATTCTTCAGCTCGAGCGGTCAGAAGGATGATGGGGAGCTCGCGCGTCCGGGCCTCGGCGCGCAGGCGCCTGGCCAATTCGACCCCAGACTGATCGGGCAACATCCAGTCGAGCAGGATCAGGTCTGGGAGAGCGGCATCGATCTGCCGGCGTGCTGAAGCCGCGTCGACCGCCAGGATCGGGGTGTAGCCCGCATGGCGGATATTGACCGCGATCAATTCCCGAATTGCAGGTTCATCTTCGATGATCAGGACTTTTGCGTTCACGCTCGGATCCGGTGGTTGCAATCAGCTTGTCACATTATCGGCCTTGTATGACGCTCACATGACGTCCGGAAGTTTTGCTGCGTCGCGCCATCGCGGATGCGCTATCGTTGCTCTTATGATAAAAGAGAGTCAATCCGTAAAGGTCCTGGTCACTGGGGGGGCTGGTTACATCGGTTCCCATACCGTTCTTGAACTGGTCACAGCCGGCTTTGGCGTTGTGGTGGTCGACAACTTGTCCAACGCGAGTGAGCAAAGTCTGCAGCGCGTGACCGAGTTGACGGGGAAGCCCATCCCATTTGTTAACGCTGATTTGCGCGATCGCAGCGCAATGGCGACGCTCTTTCAAACGCACCGGTTTGATGCCGTGATTCATTTCGCGGGACTCAAGGCCGTCGGCGAATCGGTCAGTAAACCCGTCGCATATTGGGACAACAACGTTGGCGGAACACTTGTACTCCTTCAATCGATGGAGCAGGCTGGCGTCCGGCGCATCGTGTTCTCATCCTCGGCCACGGTTTATGGTGACCCGCAGCGCGTTCCACTCGACGAGGCCGCTGCGATCCAACCGACCAACCCGTACGGGCGGACCAAGGCGTGCATCGAATCCATCTTGACGGATCTGGCGACCAGTGGCCCGTCTTGGGCCATCGGAACACTGCGCTACTTCAACCCGGTCGGTGCCCATCCAAGTGGCCAGATTGGCGAGGATCCTCGTGGTTTGCCCAATAATCTGATGCCCTTTATTGCGCAAGTCGCAGTTGGTCGACGCGAGCGCCTCTCCGTTTTTGGCGACGATTGGGACACCCGTGATGGCACCGGCTTGCGTGACTACATTCATGTGGTGGATCTGGCCCTCGGCCATGTCGATTCACTTCGACGGATTCTTAACCACCCGGGGCACTGGACCGTCAACCTGGGAACGGGCACGGGATACACCGTCCTCGAAGTCATCCGCGCCTTCGAACGAGCCAGTGGTCGGTCGATTCCGTTCGAGATTGTCAACCGGCGGCCTGGCGATATTGCGAGCTGTTATGCCGATCCCGCCAACGCGCGAGCGCTCCTGGGTTGGCGCGCTGAACGCCCGCTAGAGCAGATGTGTGAGGACCACTGGCGCTGGCAATCGAACAATCCGAATGGGTTTTCCAGCACGCATGGCTGAGTTTGAATGGCCGGCTCAGACCTCGAGGTTGTCGATCAGGCGAGTCGCACCGAGTCTGGCGGCAGCCAATACAACCAGTGGCGTAGCATTGGCCACATCGGCCAAACTGGGTGGCAACAAGTCCGCGCGTCGACGCACCGCGACATAGTCTGGCACCCAACCAAATCCAGAAAGCCGGGCAATGGCTTTTTGTTCGGCGGCCAGGGCCTCGGGCCATATGTCCGCTCCAGATTGGGTGTCAGCGTTCGTTTTGACGGAGGATGAATCAGCTCCCGAGCGCATCGCGACGCCATTCACTCGAAGCGCCTGGACCGAATCCCGCAACACCTCATGGAGCATCGGCGCCCGAGCGCGATCCTCAGGGGACAGGTATCCGTTGCGAGATGACAAGGCGAGCCCATCCGGGGCCCTGACGGTCTCGGCAGGGATAATTTCCGTCGGCAATGCGAACTGCTCGGCCATGCGACGCAAGACCATCAGTTGTTGATAATCCTTCTTTCCGAATACTGCGACCATCGGCTGGACGCAGTTGAAGAGTTTCAACACCACGGTCGTGACACCGGTGAAAAAACCGGGGCGAAACTCGCCTTCAAGAATGTCGCCCAAGCCGGTCGGGGGCGAGACCCGATACTCCTGGGGCACGGGATATAGCTCGTTTTCGTCCGGCGCGAACAGGACGTACACCCCTTCGCGCTCTAGTTTCTCGCAGTCAGCCTCAAAGGTTCGCGGGTACTGGTCGAAATCTTCGTTGGGGGTGAACTGGAGACGATTCACAAAAATCGACGCCACGACAGGATCACCCAGGCGCGCCGCAACGCGCATTAGCGAGAGGTGGCCCTCATGCAAGTTGCCCATGGTGGGCACGAAGGCGGTTCGCAGTTGTCCGCGCAACTGGGCCCGGAGTTCGGCCACCGTTCTAACGATTTTCATTAGAAGCTGTGTTCCGCAGCGGGAAATTCGCCAGAGCGCACCGCTTGAACATAGGCAGCAACGGCGTCGGCGATTCCGCTCACACCGGCCTGCCCGTTCAGGAAGTTTTTTGAGAATCGGGGGCGTACCCCGGTGCTGATGCCCAGCAGGTCATGCAGCACCAGGACCTGGCCAGAGCAATCCACGCCCGCACCAATCCCGATCGTTGGAACTGCCGCACGCTTTGCGTTCGGCACCGCCAGAGCGGCCGTAATTTGGGCGGCGAGTGCGGCTGGGATCATCTCCATAAGGACTAGGCTCGAACCGGCGTCGCCCAGTTCGAGTGCATCCGCTTTGAGTCGTTCAGCGTCGGCGGGGCTACGCCCCTGAACCCGATAGCCGCCCAAGGCATGGACCGATTGCGGGGTAAAACCGATGTGGGCACAGACTGGAATGCCGCGGGTCACTAAGAACTCGACGGTGGGGGCGATCCAGGAGCCGCCTTCGAGTTTGACCATTTGAGCGCCGGCGGCCATTAATCGCCCAGCGGATTTAAAGGCCTGTTCGGGGCTGGTTTCGTAGGAGCTAAATGGCAAATCCGCGACTACCATGGCGTATCGGGTGCCAGCTGCAACGCATCGAACGTGGTACGCGATCTCGTCGATGCTGACCGAAAGCGTGTCGTTTTTTCCCTGCAAGACCATCCCAAGCGAGTCCCCAATCAGCATCACGTCGATCTGGGCTGTATCGAGAAGTTGCGCAAAGCTGGCGTCGTAGCACGTCAGCATGGTGATCCGCTCGCCCGCGTCGCGCATTTGCGCCAACCGGTGCAGCGTGACCCGACGGCGTGGCGCCCCCGTTTGCGGTCCAGCTTGGGCCCCAGTTTGAGGTCCCGCCGTCAGATCGAGGGGCGTGGTGCTCACGTCGTGGTGCTCACGGATGGGGTACCTAAATCGCGGTATTAAAGAATTCGCGCCGACCACGCATGGTTTGAATCTGGCGGATCAGGAGCGCGAAATCCTCATCTCGTTCGCTGGGGTTCATCCGTTGAGTGTTAACGATGAGGAGTGGGCTGCTGTCGTAGTGATGAAAAAACCGGCTGTAGGCGTCCGAGAGGCGGTTTAGGTAGTCCTCGGTGATGGGCGCTTCGAACTCGTGACCCCGCCGCTGTACGCGCTCGATCAGCGACTCCGCGGGCGCTTGAAGGTAGATCACCAGGTCGGGTACCGGCGTGTGCGCATGTAACCCGGCAAAGATTTTTCGGTAGAGCGCCAGTTCTTCATCATCTAGCGTCAACTCGGCGAACAGTGGATCTTTGTCAAACAGAAAGTCGGCTACCACCATCTGTTCAAATTGCTGGGATTGAGACATCTCCCGAAGTTGGTCCAAACGCTGGAACAGGAATGACAATTGGGTCGGGAGTGCCCACCTTTCGGCGTCCCGATAAAAGCGTTCCAGAAACGGGTTGACCTCTGGTTGCTCCAGCAGAAGTCGCCCGTTGGTATGGCTGGCCAATCGGCGCGCAAGGGAGGTCTTGCCCACACCAATGGGACCTTCGATCACGATGTGACGCCAACGCAGCAAATTCTCGGGGGTGCCGGCGGGATTCGCGGGGGAGAGCGGATTCATGTGCGGAAGTATGCCAGTAGCTCGACGGCCTGGTTTGGGTTCTTGAGCAGGTGGTCCAAGGTTTGCTCGACCCGTTCGTGGTTGGGTAAGCGAAGGCCTGGATCGAGTTCAGCCAGCGGAGCCAACACAAAGGCCCGCTCGCACAGTCTCGGATGGGGGAGCGCGAGCGCGGGTGGGCCCTCATCGTTGAGGGTCAGGTCGTCAACCATTAACAGATCGAGGTCAAGGGTGCGCGGGGCGTTAGGGCTTGAACGCTCGCGGCCAAACTGGTTTTCTAACTCGAGGAGCGCAGACAACAAGGCATGCGGGGATAGCAAGATCCGCAGCCGGACGACGGCGTTGACGTAATAAGGCCCGGGCGCATCGACCGGTTTGGTTCGCCATAAGTTGGAGCGAGCGTCGACTCGCGTGTGCGGCAAAGTCTCAAGGGCATCGATGGCGTCCAAGACCGTGTTAGCGGGATCCCCGAGGTTCGCGCCAATACCGACCCACGCCTTACTGGCGCTGGGGTCCAGGTCAGGGCTCGCCGGCACCCTCGGATCCACCGAGTGTATCTACCTTTGTGCCCCCCTGGTCACTGCCGCTACTGCGGCGTCGCCGTCGGCGCGGGCGGCTGATCCCGGTCGACGAGCTGCCTGGGCCGCGGGCAAGGTCGGCGATCATCGTGTCCCGCTCATTGGGCGATCCGTCGGCAAATCGGTCCCACCACGCCACCAGCTCGGGTTCGATTTCACCTGCGTCCGTTCGGAGCATCAAGAAGTCAAACCCGGCCCGATAGCGGATATGTTCGAGCAAGCGATACGGCTGGCTGCCGGTGCGGCGCTCAAAACGCGGTTGAAGCGACCAGATTTCGCGCATATCGGCGATAAAGCGCTTCTGGATCGCGAGTTGTTCGCTTTGTTCGTCTAGCGCGAGGTCGATCGCAGCCATCAGCGCGGGAATGGGGTAATCCCCCCGGGCGATCCCAGCCTCCCAGCGCGTTCGAACTTGTTGCCAAAGCAGCGTGGCAAACAGAAAACCTGGGCTGATACTTTTTCCTTCGCGAACCCGCTCATCGGTTCGGGCCAACGCAATTTCCACAAACCGAGCGCCCTGTGGCTGTTCGAGGATGACATCCAGGAGCGGGAGTAGACCGTGGTGCAGGCCCGCATCACGCAGTTGACGCAGACAGGCCATGGCTTGGCCCGACTGGAGAAGCTTCAGCATCTCATCAAAAAGTCGGGCGACCGGGACGTTGTGAATCAGCTCTGCCATCTCGCGAATCGGCGCCCGGGTCTGCTCCTCAATGGTGAATCCGAGCTTTGCCGCAAACCGCACGGAGCGCAGCATTCGAACCGGATCTTCACGGTAACGCGTCGCCGGATCTCCGATCATGCGGATCAGGCGCTTTTTTAGATCGCTGACGCCGCCGTGGTAGTCGAGCACCTCATCTGAACTGGGGTCGTAGTACAGCGCATTGACGGTGAAGTCGCGACGGGTGGCGTCTTCCGATTGGCTGCCAAACAAGTTGTCGGCTAATACCCGGCCGTGTTCGTCGGTCTTGGCTTCGGGGTTAAGTGCTCTAAAGGTGGACGTCTCGATTACTTCACGACCGAACATCACATGGACCAGTCGAAATCGTCGACCAATGATCATCGCCCGGCGAAATTCCGCCTTCACATCCTCTGGCGTTGCGTTGGTCGCGACGTCAAAGTCCTTGGGGGTGATTCCGAGCAGAAGATCCCGAACCGCGCCACCCACGAGGTAGGCCTTGAATCCTGCCCGTTGCAGGGTTTCACAGACCTTGATCGCATTGGGCGAGATTAGCTCGCGCTGAAGACCCAGATCGGCGCCCCGAAGGATTTTGGCCTGACGAGGTTTGGCGAGACGGGGTCCGCGACCCAGCAATCGGTCGAGCAATCGGTTGATCATTCGAAGAGTCGCAACACGGGCCAGCCCGAGGCCTGCGCCGCCTCTAGCAGGCGGGGATCGGGATTGGTGGCGACCGGGTCAGTCACCTGTCTCAGCAATGGCAGATCGTTCATCGAGTCGCTGTAAAACCAGCTCCGTTTGAAGGTCCCCAAGGTTTTGTCGAGGCTGTTCAGCCATTGCAACGTTCGCGTTACTTTGCCCTCGCGAAACGACGGCGTCCCGGTGGGCCTGCCCGTGTAGGCGCCCAAGTGTTCCTCGACCTCCGTTGCAATCAGGTGATCAATTCCAAAAGCGCCCGCGATGGGGCGCGTCACGAACGCATTGGTTGCCGTCACGAGGGCGCACAGATGGCCTGCCTCTTGGTGATACCTGACCAGATCGATGGCCTCAGGACGGATTGCGGGCCGCACCACTTCGACCATGAACTGGGCATGCCATCCATCGACCTCGGCGCGTGGCCATTTCGACAGCGGTTGCAGCGCGTAGTCGAGGTACTCCTGAATGTTCAGGGTGCCGTCTTGATATTGGCGATAAAAGCGCTGGTTTTCTTGTTCGTGGACCGCGGGGTCAAGGATCCCAATGCGGACCAAAAATCGTCCCCATTCAAAATCACTGTCGATTGGAAGCAGCGTGTGGTCCAGATCGAACAGGGCCAAGCCGCTCGATGGTTGTTCGCCGGATTGGTCGCCAGATTGGTCGCTAGATTGGTCGTCGGGAAGGTTCGCGGCTGCAGCAATTTTTGCGCGAGCCGCAGTCGGGTCATAGGGCTTTGAAATGTTCATGTTGGGCGGATTCTAGCGGACCTCGTGTTGCAGCCATTCGCGTAGCAGCGGTAGCGTGATGGCTCGCTTCCGTTCAAGCGAAAATCGATCGAGGGCTGCGATCGCTGCGCCAAGTGATCCGAGGTCTCGCGGCAACAGGTCTAGCAGCTTTTGTGCGATCTCGTCAGGCAGTCTGAAGCCACGGTGCCAGGAGGCGGCCTGAAGCGCCGCCAATTTGTCGGCATCGGCCGGAGGCTGGACTTTGAAGACGAGGGCCGATCCGATCCGAGTCCGTAAATCTTCGCGCAACTTCAAGTCGCGTGGGGGCCAACGCCCCGCGATGACCAGCGCCCGTTTTGGGGCGCTCTGGGTTTCGATCCACTGGGTAAAGGCGGCCTGTTGACCCGCGCTGTCCAGTCGATCGACATCATCGAGGGTCCGGATAAGCGAATGTGTCCCTTGGGGTCGCGCGAGCGCGCGCAAAAGATGAGACTTGCCGACTCCGGAATCACCCCACAGATAAATAAATCGATATTCCAGATCAATCGCATTGGAAAAATCATGGGGCGAATCATTGGACGAATCAAGGCGCTTGAGCATCGCTAGGAGGGCTGCGTTACCGCCAACGACAAAGTTATCGAGGGTGGGCGCCGGTGGAGCGCCGAAATCGAGAATGAGCTGCTGGGTCACGCCCTGGGTCCGTGATTGCCCTCGAAAATCGCGCTGCGAAGCCAGGCCCGATGAAGCCGCCGAAGCAAGACGATCGTGACCGCCGCCAAAGGCAGGGCGAGCAGCACACCCACGAAGCCGAGAAGGTTGCCAAAGACGAGAAGGGCGAGGATGACCACCACCGGATGAAGGCCCACTCGCTCCCCGACGAGTTTCGGGGTGAGCCACCAACTTTCGATCGCCTGGCCTAACGAATACACAATGGCGACGCGCCAGATGCCTTCGCCCACACCGAACTGCAACATGCCGGCGAGAAGTGCCAGCAGCAGGGCCAATGCGAAGCCGAGATAGGGTACAAACATCAGGATCCCCGTCAGCAGACCCAATGCCCACCAAAGTTGGAAGCCTGCGATCCAAAGTCCAGCCGCATAGAAAACCGCGAGAACGATTGTCAGGAGCAGTACGCCTTGAAGCCAACCGCTGATCATCGAATCCAGTTCATCAAGTGCATCGACGACGCCACCGATCCAGCGCGGCGGTATCAAGTCGAGGGTGCGACGGCGCAGATCGTGCCAGTCCACCAACAGATAGAACAAGACAATCGGAACCAGGAGAACCACGCTCACAATTTCCAGAACAGCCGAGCCGCCACTGCGGGCGTAATCCATGATGCCCACTGCAAGATCGCCCCCACCTTCGGACCATTGACGGGTGATCCAGGTCCGGATGGCCTGCGGGTCCAGTCGCAGCTTGACGCCGGTCACCCGTTCAAACCAGGGCAAGATCGAATCACTGACTTTGGCCACCAGATCAGGTAGTTGCTGGCGCAACAGTTCAACCTCGGTCTGAATAATGGGCAAGAAAATCAATGCGGCAGCCGTCAACAGGGTGATTGTCCCTAGCATAACCAGCAGGCTTGCGAGGGCGCGCGGCACGCCAACGCCCTGCAGTCGGTCAACGGGTCCAGCCATCAGATAGGCCAGGACAAGCGCGGCAAAGAGCGGTGAGAGTGTGGTCTGAAGCGCCCAGAGCGCCCAGAACAGCCCAAGCGCCACTAAGGCCCATGGTGCGATGACGCGCCAGGACGGCAAGTGGTGCGAATTCGGAGAATTTTCAGAATTCGGCGAATGGGGCGAAATCGGTGGCGGGGGCGTCATGTTGAATGAGGAGGTACCCCACTATTGTAGGGGCCCTAGAATGTCGGGCCCGGCGGTCGGATGATCGAGGGGGTTCGGACATGAAGGTTTTGTGGAGTGTCATTGATGAACAAGCCGATTTCATATCGTGATGCAGGCGTTGACATGGATGCCGGCGATGCGCTGGTGGAGCGAATTAAGCCCCTCGCCCGTCGCACCCTGAATGCTGGCGTGCTGGCGGGGATTGGTGGTTTTGGGGCCTTGTATGAGCTGCCTAGGGGTTACCGGGAACCCGTCCTGGTCTCGGGCACGGATGGCGTAGGGACCAAGCTCAAACTCGCGTTTGCCCTTGATCGGCACGACACCGTCGGGATCGATCTGGTGGCGATGAGCGTTAACGACATTCTCGTTCAAGGCGCGAAACCCCTTTATTTCCTGGACTACTTTGGCTGTGGCCGATTGCGCGTTGAGACTGCCGCGGCAGTGGTTGGGGGCGTGGCAGCGGGTTGCGAGCAATCGGGTTGTGCGCTGATCGGAGGCGAAACGGCGGAAATGCCGGGGATGTATCCCGACGGCGAATACGACTTAGCGGGATTTGCGGTCGGAATTGTCGAAAAATCGTCGATTCTTGATGGGCGCTCGATCAAACCGGGCGATGTCGTGCTGGGTTTGCCGTCGAGCGGCGTGCATTCCAATGGATTTTCCCTAGTCAGGCGAATTCTGGAAAGGGCCGTAGGTCCCGAAAACGAGTGGATGCAGGCACTGAATGCCATGCCTCTGCCGGCCGACCCCGCTCAGCGCACCCTGGCGGATGCGTTGATGGCCCCGACCCAGATCTATGTTCAGCCGATGCTCGACGTGCTCGCGGAATTGCCCGGCGCGGTCAAGGCGATGGCGCATATCACCGGCGGAGGCTTGGTCGAGAATCTTCCCAGGGTGCTCCCGGAGGCCTTGCAGGCCGTTTTGCGTCGTAGCGACTGGGTGAGGCCCCCAATTTTCGACTGGCTGCAAGATTCGGGTGCAGTCACGGACGATGAAATGTACCGCGTCTTTAACTGTGGCATTGGTATGTGCGTGGTTGTTGCCCCGAGTCAGTCCCACGCGGTGATCGATCGGTTAACTGCAGCCGGTCAGAGCGCGTCTGTTATCGGATCGATTCGGGTGCGCCCCCAGGGCGAAGCGGCAACGGTCATTACGACCGGCGCCTAGGCTGCCTGTCAGCCGACCATTGATTCGCTCAGCGCTGCCATCAGCCGATGGCAGCGCGAAGCGCTGTGACCGCGAGCGAGGTCGCCTGTGCAGTGTCGCACGGCACGATCGTGCGTTGTGCGTTCGATCGGAGCCAGGTGAGCTGACGCTTCGCTAATTGGCGGGTGGCTGCAACTGCACGATCGTGCATCGCCTGTAGGTCACCATCTCCGTCCAAGTGGGCCCAGACCTGGCGATAGCCGACGCTGCGGATAGAGGGGAGATCGGTGTGAAGGTCGCCACGCGCCCGCAATGCACGAACCTCGTCCAGGAGACCCGCTGCGACCATGTCCTTAAAACGCGTCTCGAGGCGTTGGTGCAGCCAACTGCGGTCCCGAGGCTCAAGCGAAACGAAATGGGCTGGCTGATCGGTGGCTCTTTGATCGGAGCCCTTTGGCCGTCCCTGTAAGGTCGATAAGGGGGTTCCAGTCAGCATGACGACTTCGAGCGCGCGCTGGATCCGCTGCGAATCAGTCGGTGACAAACGCGCCGCAGTAACCGGATCAAGATCTGCCAGCCGCGCGTGCATTGTGGGCCATCCGTCGGCCTGCGCCTCGGCTTCGAGCTGTGCTCGCAACGCGGGGTTGGCTGAGGGCAAATCGTCAAGACCGCCGACCAGAGCGCGGGCGTACAGCATGGTCCCACCCACGAGGAGGGGGATGCGGCCTTTCGCCCGAATTGCTTCGATGGCCACTTGCGCGTCGACCCGAAACCTTGCGGCGGAATAGGCCTGTGACGGGTCAAGCAAATCGAGCAACCAATGCGGCACGAGCGCGCGCTCTGCGAGGCTTGGTTTTGCGGTGCCAATATCCAGCCCGCGATAGACCTGCGCTGAATCAACACTGACGATGTCAATCGGCAGTTGCGCGGCTAGGGCCATGGCGACTGCCGACTTTCCCGCGCCGGTGGGGCCCATCAGGAAGATCAGGGGATGTTGATCCTGCGTCGACATGGCAGTGGTCAGAGGCGATATAAGTCAGGTTCGGGCGCCAGCTTGCGAACCAGCAATAGCCAGCTTGCAGCGACACCCAATCCGCAGAGTGCAATCCCAAAGGCCAACGGTCGAGTCGACCCATCGTGATTTGCAGCAATCAACCATCCCATGGGTGCCGCGCCTGCTGCCATTAGCGCGCCGAGTAGCGCTGCGGCTGTGCCTGCGCAGTGCGGAAATGGCCCGATCGCGCCGCTCGTTGCGCACGGCTGATTAATGCCGTGAGCCAGCATGAAACCAAACATTGGAACCATAATCGCGGCGGGGTGGCGAACTTCTAATGCGGCCAGTGCGGCCATGACCAGGCCACAGCCAACCGCCAGCGCAGCGCCGACGGACGGGGCATCGCGCAATCCGAACAGGGCGATTCGGCGCCGTACCCAGAGGACGCCGATCAAATAGCCGATTGCTGTCACGCCGAAACTCATGCCGTACCAAGTGGGGCTTAGGCCTAGGACTTCGATCAGGGCAAACGATGAATTCGAGAGGTAGGCAAATAAGCCGACATAGCTCCAGCTTGCCATCGCCAGCCAGGCCCGAAAGGTTGGCGAGCGAATAATGTGGCTCGCGCTCAACCAGAGCTCGCGGGGTTGCAGGGAAGTCCGGCGTTCGAATGGCAGCGTCTCTTTGCTCCAATGAAAGGTCGACGCCAAGGCAATGGCTCCGTAGGTGGCAACGGCGACGAAATTGGCCCGCCATCCCCAGGACTGCTGAAGCAGTCCGCCGAGCGCAGCGCCAAAGACCGGGACGATGATCATCCACCCCAGCATTCGCGACATGACCTGGGCGCCCGCGTCCGGGTTGAACAGGTCGCGGATCATGGCCCGGGCGCACACCACCGCGCAGCAGGCTCCAATCGCCTGGGCCCCGCGCGCCGCGATCAACCAGGTCAGCGAGGGCGACAATGCCCCGACCACCGAGGCCAGGATGAAGGTGATTTGCCCGGCCAGAATCACCGGCCGTCGCCCAAACCGGTCCGCGATCGGCCCGGCGGCGAGTTGGGCCGAAGAGAAGGCAAGCAAAAACACGGTGAGCGTCCACTGCACGCCGACCGGCCCGACATGAAATTCGGTCGCGATCGCCGGAAGCGACGGCAAGTAAACATCAGTGCCGGCAGGCTGGAACGCCACCAAGGCGGTCAAGACAATCAGCAGCGTAGTTGGCAGTTGGGCTGATTCGGGGTTGTGTATCGCGACGGTGGCCATGGGTTAGCGCCCACGCATAAAGCGCTGATCAAGATCGTCGAGGCTCAGCATCATCCAGGTCGGACGACCATGGTTGCAGCGGTCAGCCCCAGGGGTTGATTCCATCGTGCGCAGCAAGGCATCCATTTCGCTCAAGGAAAGTTGCCGGTTCGCCCGAACCGCGCCATGGCAGGCGATGGTTGACAGGATCGCGTCCCGTCGTTGGGTCAGAGCGTGCAGGTTGCCGCTCTCTCGCAGACCGGCCAGCACATCGCGTGCAAGCGCGATCGGATCTGCTTTTGAGAGTAGCGCTGGGACGGCACGGACCGCGATAGTCGTTGGGCCCATCGGCGCTAGCTCTAAACCGAATCCGAACAGCGCTTCGTTAGACTCTTCGACCAGCGCGACCTCGATCTCATCAGCGGTAAAAACCGCGGGGACCAGTAAAGGCTGTGAAACGATGGAACGCAGATCGGCCTGGGCCCGCAAGCGCTCAAAGACGATGCGTTCATGGGCTGCGTGCATGTCGATCAGGACCAGTCCCTCCGCGTTCTGGGCGAGGACATAGAGGCCGTGAAGCTGACCAATCGCCTGGCCTAGAGGGTGCGTCTCGGGAACCGAGGCTGGTGCGGTAAGTGGGGACGCCGTCGATGCGTTTGAGTGGACGGCTGGTGCTTGAAAGGTAAGCGCTGTCTCAATTGCTTGGGCTGAAGGCCGCGCAATCGTGGTGGCCGGTCGAAATGAAAACAGCGACTGTGTCGTTCGGTCGCCGGAGTGAGGCGGCCGGTGCCCGGCAGGCAACAAGCGGTCGCCGTCCAGGGCTCGGATGGGAGCTTCTGCCAGGGGCTCAGGCTCGCGGGCGATGAATCGGTGCGCCGCAATTGGCCCGGGTGCCGCGCGCATTGCACCCGCAACAGCGTGATACAAAAAAGAGCGTACGGCGGCGCTGTCGCGGAACCGGACTTCGGTTTTTGCAGGGTGGACGTTGACGTCGACGAGCGTCGGATCAAGGCTCAGCATCAGGACAAAACAGGGTTGACGGTCGCCATGCAGGGCTTCGCCAAAGGCCTGCCGCACGGCAAAGCTGAGCGCACGGTCGCGTACACAGCGCCCGTTGACGAATAAGAACTGATGATCGGGCCGCGGACGCGAGGCCTCAGGTAGCCCGAGTACACCCTGTAAGGCGAGGCCTTGGCCCATTTCTGGCGGGCCTTCAACGACTCGATCGACGACGCAGTAAGCGCTCCGAACTTCCGGGCCTAGGCATGCCAATGCGCGCTCAATGGGGTCTCCGGCAGGCCAGCGTTCTTCACGTCGACGCTGGTTGTCGCCCCAGGCTTCGTAGTGAAAAGCGATCATCGGATGGGCCAGCGCGACTCGGCGCCAGGCGTCGAGGCAGTGCGCGGCCTCGGTGCTGCTGCCTTTTAGGAACTTTCGACGAGCGGGGGTATTTCCAAAGAGCTTACGTACATCAACCACCGTCCCATAACCGCCAGCAGCGGGCATGATTTCGCCGCTTTGGGCATCGATCGCACTGGCGTGCGATTCGTTGCGGGGCCGCGAGGTGATGGTGACCTCCGCGACGGACGCAATGGCTGCAAGTGCTTCACCGCGAAAGCCCAGCGTATTGACCCGTTCGAGTTCGCTCAGACTGGAGATTTTGCTCGTGGCGTGTCGGGTCAGCGCGAGAGGGAGTTGCTGGTTTGGAATCCCACTGCCATCGTCGGTTACCTGAATTCGGCTAATTCCCCCCTCATCTATTCGCAGCGTAATCACCCGACCGCCTGCATCGACAGCATTTTCGAGGAGCTCTTTGACGATCGACGCGGGTCGCTCAACCACCTCTCCGGCGGCGATCTGACTGATTAGCAGGTCGGGCAGGGCCCGGATGGGGCGGTGCTCGACCGACGGGGACAGCGTCTCCGGCAACTGGTCAATCGGGCCGGTCTTCATCCCTGAATTATAGTCGGGGCTGACGGCGGTCGTCAGGGAAGTCAGGGAAATGCAGTGATGGAGCTCGTGAGGCAGGCCCTCGAATTGTTTCTGCACCTCGATAAGCACCTTGCAGAGGTCGTGCAAACTCACGGTGCCTGGGTGTATGCCCTGCTCTTTCTGATTGTTTTCGTTGAGACTGGTTTGGTCGTGATGCCCTTTTTGCCGGGCGACTCGCTGCTCTTTGTGGCCGGTGCTTTGGCGGGGGTTGGCGCGATGAATCTCCCCTTACTACTTGGGCTGCTGTTTTGCGCGGCGGTAGCGGGAGACGCACTCAATTACAGCGTCGGTCGACATTTGGGCGCTCGAATATCTACCTGGGAGCGCTCGGCCTGGTTTAACCGGGACGCGCTCGAACGGACTCAGGCTTTCTACGAGCGCCATGGCCCGATGACCATCATCGTCGCGCGCTTTATTCCGTTCATTCGGACGTTTGCGCCCTTCGTTGCCGGTCTGGCCCAGATGCGCTACCCGCGTTTTGCAGCCTACAACATGCTCGGCGCTGCGCTTTGGGTCGGTGGATTGACGACATTGGGGTGGTGGTTTGGTGACCAACCATGGGTCAAACAGAATTTCTCGGCCATCGCGCTGGCGATGATCATCATCCCGGGCCTGCCGGCGGTTTGGGAACTGGGTCGCCATTGGATGCGGGCGCGCATGCGGCGTTGAATTACGCCGTAAAATACGGCCGTCCTTGCACTGGAGTCCGATCGATGAAAATCTTGTCTACACGCTGTGCCGCTTTGGTCGGCTTCGCCATGCTGGCGACTGGATTGGTCGAACAGGCGCAGGCCCAAGTTCAGGGCCAAATCCAATACCCATCGCAGTCTCAGGAAGTTGCACACGTCCTGCAGATCTCTCCAAGAATGGTGACGATTCCGCAGCAACAATGCCAGCAGGTCTTGGTTCAGGGCCAAGACAACAGCACCGCCGGAACGATCATCGGCGGCGTTGCTGGTGGCATTTTGGGTAACCAGGTCGGTCGTGGCGACGGCAGAACCGCCGCGACTGCTTTAGGTGCTGTCGTCGGCGCGTTATCGGGCAGTGCACTGGGTGGTCGTGACGCCGGTGTTGCCCAATATCGGACCGTTTGCAACACAGTCCCTGTGACGGTACAGCAGGGTGAGATCGTGACGTTCGAATTTCGCGGTCGACAGTTCACCCAGATCTTCTCGAATTGAGTTTTCTCTAGATGAGTGCGCCCGGTCGGCCCCGGGCATTGTGTCGTTCGAGCCACCGCTTGATCCCCCGATATAAGGCGGTGGCCAAGGCCTGCTGATGGGCGTCATCGGTCAGTCTGAATTCTTCTTCCGGATTGCTGATGAAAGCCGTCTCGACCAGAATGGACGGAATGTCGGGTGCTTTGAGCACCGCGAACCCAGCGCGTTCGACACTCGGTTTATGCAGGCGTCCGACGCCCCGGAGCTCTTCCAGGACCGAATTGCCAACGCGCAGGCTGTCGTTAATCTGCGCTGTAGTGGACAAATCGAGCAATAGCTGGCGGACTTCGCGCTCTGGGGCGCTACTTAGATTGACGCCCCCGACCCGATCCGCTGAATTTTCTTTGGTGGCGAGCCAACGCGCGGCGGTGCTCGAGGCGCCGGTTTCGCTCAGCACAAAAACGGAAGATCCGCGGGCGTTAGTGGTACTGAACGCGTCGGCGTGAATGGAGACAAACAGGTCCGCCTTGACCCGTCTCGCCTTCGCCACCCGGGCACTCAGAGGGACAAACCAGTCCCCGTCCCGGGTCAACATGGCGCGCAAGGCAGGGTCTTTCTGGGTGAGTTCAAAAAGCCGTTGCGCGATCATGAGGGTGACATCTTTTTCCATCGTGCCGCCGGGGCCAATTGCGCCCGGATCTTCGCCGCCATGGCCAGGATCGATGGCAATTGTGATGGGGCGATCCAGCCGCTCCGCCATTTCGGCCCTTTCCGACCGCTTCGGGGCGGTTTCCAGCTGCCTGATCAAGGCATCTAGCCCAGGTTCGTTCGGTGGGCGTCGATCGATTAGGGCTGCCAGCGGGTCGGGCGCATCGCGCGGGATCAGGTCGATGACCAATCGATGCTGGTAGGGCTCCGTTGGCAGTAGGGTAAAGACGTCGGCACGCGATTCTGCTTGGAACTCGATCGTCAACCGGATTTTGCCCACCTCCGGCTGAGTCACAAGGAGCTTTCGGATCCAGGGGTTGTCCGGATGGGTTCGCGGGATCCGTTCATTCAACCGCTCGCCTGCTGCATTGGCCTCCAGATCGATGACCAACCGATCGGGCCCCTTCAGCGTGGTCGAGGTCCAGGCCGGGCGTCCAGAAGTTTCGATGGTTAAACGGGTGTGATCGGCGGCGGGCCACATCCGGATCGCCAGCAAGGTCGTTGCTGACGCCATGTTCCAGGGGATCCATCCACCAAGCCCGATCGAGGCCGTTCTGAGTGCTCGCGCGAGCAACGCGCGACGCACTAGGTGTCTAGCAGGCGGGGTCAAGGGCCTGGATCCCGATTTGCCGCATTTGCTGAATTTGCCGAATTTTCTGCTGCCATTCCCAGCGAATCGAGTCCTTTTTGAGCTCTCGGGCTGCATGCGCTTAGCGTGGCGAGCCGCCCAACATCGCATATTGCCAGTTCAATCTTCAGGTCAGTCGCAGGTACAAATGTTCCTCCCTGCTCGGGCCATTCGATCAGCAAGATCGATCGACCGTTGATCAAATCGTCAAGCCCCGCATCGATCCAATCGGTTGGCGCCTGAAACCGATAGAGATCGAGATGGTGGATCTCCATGCCCGCGGGGCTGTAGCTTTCGACGATCGTAAACGTTGGACTGCGCACGCGTCCACGCTCGCCCATTTCCGCAAGCAATCCTTGGACGAGGGTGGTCTTACCTGCCCCCAGGCCGCCCAACAAGGTCACAATCCAGCCTGGCTCGATTGCATGCGTAATTGTTGCGCCGAGGCGGCGCGTATCCTCAGGTTCGGCGAGAAAAACTGTCCGGGAATCCATCGGTATGGACCTTTCGAAATTGGGCCTGGCCATCAGGGAATGGGCACGCGCTGCTGGGTTTGCCAGCATCGGCGTCGCTGACGTGGATCTTAGCGATGCCGAACCCGGACTGCTGGCCTGGCTTGATGCCGGGATGCACGGCACGATGGATTATATGGAGCGCCATGGGTTGCGCCGCGCTCGTCCCGCCGAACTGGTTCCAGGGACTGTCCGTGCGGTGATGGTGAGCGCCGATTACGCCCCCGATGATCCTGATTGGATCGAATCGGCATGGCGCACGCTTGAGGCAACTGAAAGGGCCTACGTCGCCCGTTACGCGCTCGGGCGGGATTATCACAAAGTCGTCCGAGGCCGTTTGCAGCGGCTCGCCGATCAGATCGGCGAAGCAATTGGTCCGTTTGGGTATCGGGTCTTTTGCGACTCAGCACCCGTTATGGAAGTTGAACTGGCCAAGCGCGCAGGCCTCGGTTGGAGAGGAAAAAACACCTTGCTCATTCATCCGCAGCGCGGCTCCACGTTCTTTCTCGGAACGCTTTACGTTGATCTGGAATTACCCGTCGATGCGCCGACCGAGGAGCACTGTGGCACCTGCTCGCGGTGCCTCGACATCTGTCCGACTCAGGCCATCGTCGCTCCCTACCGCCTCGATGCCCGGCGCTGCGTTTCGTATTTGACCATCGAACTAAAGGGCTCGATCCCTGAGGATCTGCGGCGACCGATCGGTAACCGAATTTTCGGCTGCGATGATTGTCAGCTGGTCTGTCCCTGGAATAAATTTGCCCGACGCATCGAGATCCCAGACCTGCAGCCCCGACCACTCGACCCCGCAGGTGCCGGTGGTTTAGACACCTCCCAGCTGATTGACTTGTTTCGCTGGGGTCCGAGCGATTTCAACGACCGAACGGCGGGTACCGCAATTCGTCGGATTGGGCACGAGCGCTGGCTCCGCAATGTCGCGGTTGCTCTGGGGAACGCGTCCAAGTCTGATGAGGTGATAACTGCCCTGGCCAGTCGCGCCGACGATCCATCAGAACTCGTGCGTGAACACGTCACCTGGGCTCTGCTATCGCACCAGTGAAAGCCACACTGGCAAAGTGATCATGGCGCTCAGGGTCGAGACCGTGATCGCCGCCGCGACCAGTGGACCATTACCGCCCATCTGAATCGCGAGAATATAAGCGCTCGACGCTGTCGGAAGCGCAGCGAACAGGACGACGGTCGCGAGCATATCGGCTTGTAACCCAACCAGCGTCCCAAACCACAGTGCGCAGGCCGGTACCAGAACCACTTTGATCACCGTGACGACCCCAACCAGCCACCGGGAACCCGCGACCCCGCTCACATTCAGGCCGGCCCCGACGGATAGCAAACCGAGCGCGACTGCCGCTTGCCCCATTCGGTTAAGCAGAGCCATCACCGGTTCTGGTAACTCGATACCGAGCGTGCTGCCGATTAGCCCTGCACCGGTGGCGACCAAAAGGGGGTTGCGCAGGAGTTGCACGAATAGGTTTCCGCCCGAATGCGAGGCCAGCGGCAACACGGCGAGGGCATTGCAAAGGGGTACCGCGAATGCCACGATGATCGCGAGTTGCGCTACCCCCGCATCGCCACTGAGTCGCTGCGCAAGCGCCAGGCCGATATAGGTGTTGAAACGAAACGCGCATTGCTGTAGAGACGCGAAATCGCGGGCGTCTGGCTTCAGGATCCAGCGCGCAAGCCAGACAGCAACGAGGGCAATCAGCACAACACCGATCGAGACCCAAAGCATGGGGAGGGTCGAGCTGGAATCCAGGCGGCTGCGCAGGCTTGCCGAGAAGAGCAGGGCTGGAAACAGAACGAAATACACCAGTCGTTCAATACCCGGCCAGACCTCTGCGCTAAAGCTGACACCCAAGGGCAGCCCGGGCCCCGATAGCCGCCTCAACAGGCAACCAATGAGGATCAAGGCAAGATCAGGGAACAAGAGGAGCGCGGTCGACATGCAGGCGGCAGTGTAACGTCCACTGAGCGGTCGATACACCCAATCTCGTTAAACTGAGGTTTACCGTTATTCGGAGCTCCAATCATGCCCTCCGATTCAAAGCGACCCTCGTTGCGACCTTCAGCGCGACCTTCAGCGCGACCTTCAACGCGAACGCCTGCCGCCCGTGCGCAGCAGATCGATCAGCCGTTGATCGATGCCTTTGTTGACGCCTTGGTGCTTGAAGATGGGCTGTCCAGTGCGTCGACCTCGGCTTATGCCCGCGACCTGAACCTTTTGTCGTCCTGGCTTGGCGAACATCGCGCATGTGGGCTGGCCCAACTCGATGAATCCGGATTACTGGCTTATCTGGCAGCGCGCGCGGGGCACGGCAAAGCCACATCGGCCAACCGCCGATTAACCGTGTTTCGGCGGTTTTATCGCCACTTGGTTCGGCTGGGGCAGCTTCAGGCAGACCCCACGATTTCGATTCGTTCAGCCAAGCAGCCCGAGCGGTTTCCGCAGTCCCTGACAGAAACCCAGGTCGACGCCTTGCTTGCTGCACCCGATCTGGGAACCCCGCTTGGCCTGCGCGACGGCGCGATGCTCGAGACTCTCTACGCAACGGGGTTGCGGGTGTCCGAGTTGATCGGATTACGCACCATCGATATTGGCCTGGCCGAAGGCGTAGTCCGGGTGATTGGAAAAGGTAACCGCGAGCGAATGGTTCCCCTGGGTGAAGTGGCATTGGATCGAATCCGGCAGTACTTGCGTGAATCAAGACCGGTTTTATGTGGAGCTCAAACCGTAGACGCGGTGTTTCTGACGGTGCGCAATCAGCCAATGACCCGACAGCATTTTTGGGGGCTGATTCGGCGACATGCGCGACAAGCCGGGATCAACCGTCTGCCCTCGCCGCATGTGCTGCGCCATGCATTTGCCACCCATTTAATGAACCATGGAGCCGACCTGCGGGTAGTACAACTCCTGTTGGGTCATGCCGACATTTCCACGACCCAGATCTATACGCACGTCGCGCGCGAGCGCCTGCGGCAGTTGCACAGGGCTCACCACCCACGCGGCTGAGGGCGGGTTAAGTCCAATGCGAGCCAGCCTTGGAGGCCGATGCACGGGTGGGTGGGGGCGTGATTCGCGCCCCAGAGGGCGCTGACTCTAGAATCAATTGACCCCCCCCACCGAGCGTCGTTGATGAAAATTTCTCGAATAATCGCGGGCGCTTGGTTCCTGCTGTCGCTTCATTCGGCCGCCTGCGCTCAGGAGCCGATCCTCGAACGTCGGCCACTCACGTTCGAGGCCTTGCAGACCCTGGGCTACGACAGCAATTTAATGCGTTTGCCGGCCGAAACCGTGTTACCCGCAGCGCTCAGTGATCGATCCAGCAGTTACTCGCGAACGCGGGGCTTTATTGCGTATGACGATACGCAGAGTTTGCAGCGAATTCGAGCCAGCGCCAGCGCCGAGGCGGTTCGCTACGACCGCCTGTCCTTGTTCGATCATGAGGCCGCGCAGATCGATGCCCGTTGGGATTGGGCCATTGGGAGGCCCTGGTTCGGAACCCTCGAAGCCGGTGCCCAACGGTTTTTATCGCCATTCACCGAGGTCCGACCCTTCAGCGGTTCGAAGGTCATTCTGAACATGATTGACCGTACGCAAGTGCGCTTTTCCGGGGGCATCAAAGTGACACCAGCATGGTCCGCCATCCTTGGGATGGATCGGGTCGATCGCAACAACTCCGACCCCTCCCGTACCTCAACCGATCTGGTTGAACGTGGGTACGATGCGGGCCTGCGCTGGGTTCCTGTTCCGGATCTCGAGAGCGAACTGCGTTGGCGCCGTGTGGATGGTGAGTACGCGAAGCGGGCTGTATTTGATCTCTTCGGCGATTTGATTCCAGGTTTGGTGGCCGATAACGCCTTCACGCAGGATGAATTCACGCTCCGGGGCGCGTTTGATGACGGCGGGCAAGGCCGCAGCGAAGGTTCCATCGGATGGGTGCAGCGACGTTTTCCAAACCTGAAGGGGCGTGACTTCAGTGCTCCTGTCTTGAGGCTCCGATACACCTGGCGCCCAACCGTCAAGCTCTCTCTGCCCATCGCGATATCGCGAGAGTTTTATTCCGTTGAACAGTTAACTTCGACCTTCGCCGATACCGAGAGGATCTCGCTGGCACCAACGTGGGAAATTGATGCCAAGAACCGGGCCGTTGTGGTGCTTGAACGTCAGCTGCGATCCTTTAAAGGCGACGCTGGCTCTGCCTTGGGCTACGTTTCTGCCGGCGGCCTCAATCCAAATGAGATCCGCAACGACGCAGTCAATGTGTTCGGCCTCAAGTTCACCCACGAATTCACCCGGAACTGGTTTCTCGACACGGACTTTCGATCCGAACATCGTCATTCCAATTTGGCGGCGTTTCGCTTTGATGTCAGGGTCTTCTTGATTGGGCTACGATTGGTCCTATGAACCTGGGCCATCCAAGCTCCAAAATGCGCCTCGCGGCGGCGCTCGGCCTCGCGCTGTTGCTCGGCAATCTTTGGTATCACGGACAACAATCCTACGCGGTCAACCTGATTCGACCGCCGATCGACAAACTTGTGCACGTTGTTCTTTTTGCGTCGATCGGCACCCTTTTGTGGATTGCTGCAGGCGCCCGCCGGCTGCTTATCGTGTTGGGAATTGCTGTGCTCCTGGGAATGCTGGACGAATTGATCCAGTGGTTTAGCCCCGGGCGGAGCGCCGAATGGCTCGATTTGCTGGCTGACGCAATCGGCGCATGTCTCGGAGTTCTGCTTTGCAGTCAGATCGCCCGACGATGTGCTCCGCCGATTGGTCTAACACCTGCCATCAATACGCATTCGGATCCCGCACCATCAGGCGCACCGTTCCCCACAAAATCTGCAGATCCAGATTGAGTGACCAGTTGCGCAGATAGGCAAGGTCCAGGTCGATCCGACGGCTCATGGCGTCCACCGTTGCCGTTTCACCGCGCGCACCATTGACCTGCGCCCACCCGGTAATGCCTGGCTTGACCTTGTGTCGGACCATATAGCCTTTGATCAGAGACCGGAACATCTCGTTGTGCGCAACGGCATGCGGTCGGGGGCCGACGACGCTCATGCGTCCCTGCAGGACGTTAAAAAATTGCGGGAGTTCATCGAGCGAGGTCTTTCGAATCCATCGACCGACATTGGTAATTCGAGCGTCCTCCCGGGTAGCCTGACGGATCACGGCGCCGTCGTCCTGCGTGCGCATGGAGCGAAATTTCCAGACTTCAATTTCGCGACCATCCAGCCCGTACCTGCGCTGACGGAAGAGAATGGGTCCGGGTGAAGTAGTCGCAACCGCGATGGCGACACCCAGCATGATGGGGGTCGTCAGTGCGATCGCAATCACTGCCAGAACGATGTCGGAGAATCGCTTGACGAAGGCTTCCGGGCCAAAGAACGGGGACTCGCATACCGCCACGACGGGCATGCCACCGATCGTTTCAACCCGTGCCTGAATCAGATCATGGACAAAAATGTCGGGTGCAAAATAGATCGAGGCAGTTGTATCTCGCAGCGCATCCAGAAGAGCCAGGATTCGGGGCTGCGAGGCCATGGGAAGAGCGATGTAGATCCGTTGAATTTGATGGTCTTGGACATATCGCGCGACATCGGACAGACGACCGAAGGGCGTGACAGTTCCGTCTTCTTCATCCTGGCAGCCCAAACGCTCGTTGTTACGGTCATCAAAATAGGCTGCAATCCGAACGATTTCGAAGGGATCTAAGGAAATGGCCCGGGCCAGTTCGCGGCCCAAGGGGCCCGCACCTACGATGACGCAGGACGCTTGACGGCCACTCAAAGGTGTTCGCGCGACGATGAATGGCGAAAGCCGGTGGAAACCATACTGGAGCAGTGGGGTGGCGATGAACCAGGCATGTAGGACCTGGGGTTGAAAATTGTCCGTCGTGCGAGTGACAAGGCCGATCAGGGTTAACAGCGCAACGGTCGTGACCCAACGCAGGATGACCTCGCGAAGAAGCCCCGGCTGAACACGCCGGAACGGGATTTGGCCCGGCCAGCCGAGCGAAAACGCCAACGCTGCAAGGATGCCGTCGATTGATCGTACTTTTATTTCAAATAATTCATAGATCAGAAACAGCACCCCAACCGCAATCAGTGGATCAAGCAGTTGCTTCAGAAAGCCGATGGGGTCGGCGCGGTTGGGTTGGAGGCGAACAAGGGCTTTGCGACTGAACTGCATACCGCGCGAACTCCTTAAAGACGGCCCTGACTCGAGCGGGTCCTAACATTAGTAGGGCAATGGTCCTGCGCTCCAAGTGAAGGATTTCCGGGGCGTCTCAAATTGCGCAACCAAAGTCACCGCTTCGGTCGACCCCGTCCGGCAGTATTTCTTCCCCTGTAACCGGTGTCTTTGGGCTTGCTCACGGGGGACTTTCTTGTTCGCAAAACAGTTGCAACGCGCGTACTTTCGCTACCGCCGTTATGTCCCGTCCCGAATCCTCTATCACCCCGAGTATTTCAGGGTGTGTAGGTTGTTGGGGGCATCCGTGCAAGAGCAATCGCGGGTAGCGGATCTGCTGCTACGCGAACTTCTGGCCGACGCCGTCACCCACGTGCCCTACTATCGAGAGCGCGTTCGGATCGACCCGCAAGCGATTCGACAGGCGACCTCGGCTGCCGAGGTGATTCGTGAGTTTCCGTATCTCGAGCGTCAGACCTTCATGGACGCGCCGGAGCGCTTCCTGTCAGATCGCTATCGGTGGCGCCCTCTTCATCGTGCAACGAGTGCGGGCTCCACAGGCGAGGGGATCGTGGTTTGGCGAACCAAGCGGTTGATCGACATCGAGATGGCATTTTTTGCGTCGGCTTGGTCGGCTTACGGCTTCCGATTTGAACGCTCACGAACGCTGCGGATCGCACGCGACGCGCTCCGCCCGATCAACGACCCGCCGACCTGGATTCAAGGCAATCGACTGATGTTGTCGCCCCGCCATACCGGGCCGCGATGGCTTGACGTGATCCGCAGGGACATTGAGGCCTTTGCACCCGACTATGTATACGGCTACCCGGGCGCGGTCGATGATTTGGTGCGGTTGTTTGGCGATGTCATTCCCGGCGTGCATCCCAAGGCCGTCCTGTTGACCTCTGAACACGTTCACGACGATCAACTGCATCGCATCAGTGAGGCCTTCCGGGCGCCAGTTTCAGTCAATTACGGCATGACTGAGCGCACGAGTATCGCCTTTCGGGAACTTCGCGACGGTGCTTTGACGCCCTACCGACTCGAGCCTCTTTACGGATTTTCTGAAAACCGTTTGCAAAACGGTTTGTTCGAAATCATTGGCACTTCGATTTGGAACGACGTCATGCCACTGATTCGATATCGAACGGCTGATTACGGGCGCATTGCAGCGGACGGCACCATTTCTCAACTCGATGGTCGGGGTCAGGACTATTTGATCGATCGACAGGGACAGCGAATCGCTGGACAGATGATTCGTATTGATGACCATAGCTGGGATCTGGTGCGGACGTATCAGGTTCGGCAGTCGCACCCTGGAGGGTGTCGCATCCTGATCGTTCCCCGCCAAGAACCCCTCGATTCGACCCAGCTCCGGGCACTGCAAGCGTGGTTGCAGAACCAATGGGGGATGCACTTTGACCTCACGGTGGAGCAGGTTCCCGACATTCCGTTAACTGCGAGCGGTAAGCGACGGCAGGTGATCTGCGAACTGCACTAAAGCACTAAAGCACTGGAGCCGCCCGTGATTTTAATGATGGGAACGGACCCTCGAGGTGCCGGAGGGATCGCATCGGTCTTAAACGCGTATCAACAGGCGGGCTTATTTGAACCAGCTGACGCGTCGCTGCACTCGGTGACTTACGTCACAACCCACCGCGAGGCGCCGCGCTGGCGCACCGGACTTCTCTGGGCCAGCGCAGTCGGCGCTTTGATCATGGCTCGAATCCGCCGCCCGGTTCAAATCGTTCACGTGCACAGTGCATCCAGGGGCAGCTTTCTGCGAAAGTCGATCTTGCTAAGGCTCGCGCGAATCCTTGGTTGCCACACGGTCTTTCATCTCCATGGGGGGGGATTTCAGACCTTTGTCGAACAGCAGCTCGGTCCCTTGGGCAGGTGGTGGGTTCGGGCTACCTTAAACCACGTTTCCTTGGTGCTCGCGTTGTCCGAGCGTTGGCGGGATTACATCCTGACCCTTGCGCCGTCTGCACGCGTGGAGATTCTTTCGAACCCTGTTGCGATTGACTCGACACCGATCCGGCGACCCGAGCCCGGACGGATCCTGTTCTTGGGCCGATTGGACCCGCGCAAAGGGGTGTACGACCTTGTCACAGCCATCGCTGCGGTTTATCACACAATGCCCCCGGGTTCCCCCGAGTTGCGGCTGGTGGTTGCCGGGGATGGGGATGGGGCTGCTCTGGCCGAATTTGCCAGTCGGGCAGGTGTCGGTGGACAACTCGAGCGATTGGGCTGGATTAGCCCGGCTGAAAGAAGCCACCAACTGGCGCGCGCGTCGTTATTTGTGTTGCCCTCGCATCACGAGGGTGTGCCGATGTCGATGCTCGAAGCCATGTCGGCACGCGTGCCGATCATTGTTTCGTCGGTGGGTGGTATCCCCGACCTGGTGACTCATGGTGTTCATGGACTGGTTGTACCGCCCGGGGATATCAAGGCGCTGGGGTCGGCTTTGGCTCAGTTGGTCTTCGATCTGCCACTCCAGGAAACGCTTGCCAGCGCCGCGCGCGAGCGGATCGGATCCGAATGCGCCACCGAAATCGTGATGTCCAGACTCCGCTCGCTCTGGCAGTCATTGGACCCCGAGGCTCCGCCAATTGGCATTTCCTTAAAGGTGCCGACATGAGAACCATTGATCTGGTCGCAGGGGCCCGTCCAAATTTCATGAAAATCGCGCCCATCGTGAGGGCGTTGCAGTACCGTCGAGACGCGCGCGGCGAAGCTCCGGAACTGGGCTGGCGACTGGTCCATACCGGTCAGCATTCGGATCGATCCATGAATGACGTTTTTTTCGAGGAGCTGGGCATCCCGGCACCCGATGAACGGTTGGGGTTGGGGGGCGGCTCGCACGCTGAACAGACCGCCCGGGTGATGACGGCTTATGAGCAACTCTGCGAACGCGCTCGCCCTGATTGCACGTTGGTCGTTGGCGATGTGAATTCAACTCTGGCGTGCGCCCTTGTGGCGGCCAAGTTGACGATCCCACTGGTTCATGTCGAGGCGGGTTTGCGCAGTGGCGATCGTTCGATGCCAGAGGAAATCAATCGCCTTGCTGTCGACGCCATCAGTAATCTTTATTTTGTGACTGAGTCCAGCGCGCTCGAACATCTATTACGGGAGGGACACCCCGCTTCTGCGATTTATGAGGTCGGTAATGTCATGATCGACAATCTTTTTTATCAGAATAATATTCTGGAATCTGAAGGTTCTCGGGGGGGCGGTTCCCCGGAGATGAAATCGGTGAATGAGTTCAAACGAGCCCGAGCACACGCTCGAGATGGACTGGGCCAGGCCTATGGGGTACTGACCTTGCATCGACCCTCCAATGTGGACGATCCCGAAACCCTGAGTCGGCTCTGGGAGACCTTCAAGGTCATTTCCGCAGGCTTACCCATTGCATTCGCCGTGCACCCGCGAACGCGAGCCGCGATAGAGAGTCTCGGGTTAACGCCGGGACCCAATATCCATCTTTTCCCACCGCTACCGTATATGCCATTTCTTGAACTGTGGAAGCACGCCGCTGTGGTTATTACCGATAGTGGTGGGCTTCAGGAAGAAACCACGGCACTGGGAATTCCCTGCATCACCGTGCGCCAAAATACAGAACGCCCCATTACCGTCTCGCAAGGCACGAACGTATTGGTCGGGACCCGTTCGGAGGCGATTTTGCAGGCTGTCCGATCGGTAATCACCAAGCCAATAGGTGCTCCGATTAGGCGTCCCTCGCTATGGGATGGACAAGCGGCTCAGCGAATTGTTTCGGAGCTGGCGCGCTTTCTCCGGTGATCACCGCAACAAGGACGCTGGCTTCATTAATAAACCGGTGGTCGACCAATCAGCATGAGCGGTCGCTCATTCGGGGCCTTCCGATATAGGGTTTAATCCTCCAGCTTGGTGGTATCCATAACCAACGCTGAGTTGGCGCAAATTCGGGACTCCCTCCTTTCTATGCAGGATGAGTCTCGTGTCTTCTATTCCATCCAAGAAATCTGACTTCACCGCGCCCTCATTTGCCGTGATCTCTGCAACTGCTTCAATCTGTGTCGCACTCGCTGCCTGTGGCAGTGGCGGTGACCCTACGTCAACCGACACCGGCGCACCGATCGCGGCGCCTGAAGTTAAATCCGACACTCCAGCGACCGACGCCGCCGGTAATCCAATTGACCACCATGCTGGGGACCTGACCGATAACCGACTTGAGTTAGCGCTTGCGCCAGCCCCTGATTTGCTGGTGATCCAAACGCCGCAGGACCCCGCCCCGACATTTGACCCGGGGCCACAGACCATCGCTGGTAATCCCAGCGTGGGGCATTCCGGCCCCGTCAGTAAATCGCTCGCCTTACCGGATCCTCCTTCAACAGTACTTGCTGCTGACTGGATTAGCGCCGCACCAGTCCAGTCCGCCCCAACAGCGCCCGCCCACGGTGGTATTACTCGGCAGTCACCGCCCGAATTCTCCTGGCCAGCCGTTTCTGGCGCTGCTTCCTATCGGCTCGAAGTAAGCGGTGCGATGGGTATCTGGCCCAAGGTGGTACGGGGTAATTGGGCGCAGTGGTGGACCGCCACATTCCCCGCAGGGATTTATCAGTGGCGGGTACAGCCCCTCAACAGCACCGGAAATTCTTTGGGTGCGGCCAGCAGCTGGCGGACCTTTACGGTTTCGACTGATACGACCGAGTTCCGGATTCCATCGGGCGACGTTCTCATGGCGAACATTAGGGCCCGGGCCCGGCCGCGAAGCCTGCCTGGTAATGGAAATTTTGATGCGCAATGGGCCTCGCGCATCCGCACCGAGCGGACAGCCGATCTCGCCACTTGGTACACCCGGGTCAAGGGCAATGTCGGTTCGAATTTCGTATCGGAACCCTCGGTATACCCCAGCAGTGGTGGCGTTTCTGTTTACACCGCAATGCCCGGGAAGGTGAATCCCTCGCTTGACTATATGGTTGAGGAAGCCTTGGTCGCCCGCATTAAAGGGGATACGGCCCTTCTCCAGGACTCGGCTCGACGCGCGATCTTGTTGGCGGGCTGGAACCCCAATGGCGCAACCAGCCACAAAGAGCAGGATCAGGTTAACCGATACATTGCGTCGTCCCTGGCGTTGATGTTCGATCGTTGTTACGACGTCTTGACCGACGCGAATCGGGCGCTCATTCGGTCAGTCGTTCAAACCCGTCTCAAAGGCCCCTTCGACGAATTGGTTGGCAGTCGGGCCCTGGAAAACCTGCCCTATGACTCTCACGGCTACACCATCCTGGGCCATATTGCGGCGGCTACTGCAGTGATGGCGGGTGAGGGAGCCCAGTTCGATGCATGGGCTCAGGAAGCAATCCCGTTGTTCGCCAAGCTAACGAACCCCTGGGGTGGAGAAGAGGGTGGATTCGCCAATGGTTCAGCATATGGCAGTTATGTGCTGGCGCAAATGTCGGCATCGGACGCGTTGCGCGATGCCTCCGGGATCGACATCTGGAAAAAACCATGGGGTCGCAACTTTGGCGTGTTCTTGACGCACATGTTCCCGCCCGGAGCGCCTGCCGGCGCGTTTGGCGACGAATCCGAATCGTTTCGTGAAGACACGACCAACTTTGTCGCCTTAGCACGTCGGGTGGATGTGCCGCTGGTCAAGTGGAAAGCCGATCGCTTGACCGGGGTCGATCGGTCCAACTACTGGCTCGTCGCTGCGCCGTTTATTGGCTCTGCCGCTCCCAACACGTTTGTTCCACCAAAGGCTGAGGTGTTCTCGGACGTTGGGGTGGTTTCAATCCAGACCGATCTGGCGGATCCCAAGCGCGCTTCCTTGTACTTCCGCTCCAGCCCCTATGGCTCGGTCAATCATGGCCATGCCGATCAGAACTCCTTCATTCTGAATGTCGGCTCCAAGCGAACGTTCATCAACAGTGGTGTTGATGACTACTACTGGTCGCCGCAATACAGCGCCTGGTACGTCCAGACCAAGGCCCATAATGCAATCACGTACGATGGTGGGGTTGGCCAGGTCGCAGGGAGCCTGGCGGCCAAGGGTCAAGTCACCGCATTCAAGCGCAATGCGGCCGGCTACACCCTAACCAGCGGGGATGCTCAGAAAGCCTACCCGAGCGGCATGAGTCAGGCGACGCGAACCATCATCGCCGGGCCGGATGGATCCTTCGTGACGGTTGATCAACTGGCGGCCACATCTGGACGTCGTTGGGAATATAACCTTCACGTGCCTGGCGCTGCTACAACGCTTGGGAGCGGGCGCGCGCAGGTCAATACAGATCGTGGCGCACTATGCATCCAGCCGGTTGCGGCCAGCCAGAGCCCGACTTGGTGGGGTTTCAGTCAGGCCAAAATTCCGGATATGGCGGTCAGTGGCTACGGCTCGCTCATGGGGACTTATCAAATGAAATGGACGGCGCCCTCGGCCGTCACGAGCGCCGTGCTGCCGATGCATTTTGACTTTGGCTGTAACAGTCCGGCGCCTGTGGTCACCCAGGCCAATTCGCAGGTCACGATTCAGTGGGACGGCTTTACCTGGGTCGTTGACAGTCGGGGCCGCCTGATTTCGGCGAGCTGAATTTGAGCTGAGCGTGAGCTGAATTTGAGCTGGCTTTGCCCTGATTTTGCACCACGTGTGAGAAGCCCCGCCAGGGAACTGGTTGGGGCTTTTTTTCATTGGGGGGCTAGAATTCGCCCATGGAAATCGGATTGGTCAACGGTGTTGCGTACCTTCTTGCGTACCTGATTGGCTCAGTGTCCTTTGCGGTGCTGGTCAGCCGGACGATGGGTCTCGCCGATCCTCGCTCCTACGGATCCGGCAATCCCGGTGCAACCAATGTGCTGCGCTCCGGTAACAAAGCGGCTGCACTGGCGACGCTTTTGGGCGACGCGGCGAAGGGCTGGGTGGCGGTCGCCGTGGCGCAGCGCGCTGGGCCTCAATGGGGGCTGGATTGGGGGCTCGACGCAACATCGGTTGCCCTAGTTGGGCTGTTTGCGTTTCTCGGTCATTTGTTCCCGGTTTTTTTGAAGTTCCGGGGTGGTAAGGGCGTTGCAACAGCCGCTGGCGTCTTGCTAGGCCTTAACCTCTGGCTCGGCCTCGGGACACTCGCGACCTGGCTGCTGATTGCCGCCTTTTTCCGGCTCTCGTCCCTTGCTGCAATCATTTCTGCCGTGTTCGCACCGTTCTGGGCCTGGTTGCTGTTTGGCCGCCAGCCGGTTGTCCTCATTGTTGCTGTGATTGGCGTTTTGCTGATCGCGAGGCACCGGGCCAACTTGGCTAAGCTGATCGCGGGGACCGAGGGTCGAATTGGTGAGAAAAAGGCCTCTGATCCAGGGCCATCTCCCGCAGGCGAGGGCTGATGCGACTGGGTCTGGATCTCGGTGGAACCAAGATCGAAGTGGTTGCGCTCGACGCATCGGAACAGGAGCGACTGAGGCGTCGGGTTGCAACACCGCAGGGGGACTACGCGGCGACCCTTCAGGCGATCATCGGTTTGATCGCAGGGGCGGAAGCCGATCTGGCGTGCCGCGCGACGGTGGGTCTGGGAATACCGGGGTCCTTGTCGGTTCAGTCGGGCAAGGTGCGTAATGCCAATTCCACCTGCCTCAATGGCCAGCCATTGCAAGCCGATCTTGAGCAGTTACTGGGCCGCCCGGTTCGCATTGAAAACGATGCCAATTGCCTTGCGCTGTCCGAAGCCACCGATGGTGCGGCTCAAGGCGCAGCGGCGGCATTCGCCGTCATTCTCGGGACGGGTGTTGGGGGCGGCCTCGTCGTGAATGGACAATTAATCTCCGGGCGCAATCGGATCGCCGGTGAATGGGGTCACAACCCCTTACCCTGGCCAAATTCAGCGGAATGGGATGGCCCCCCATGTTGGTGTGGCCGCCGGGGTTGCCTCGAAACCTGGTTGAGTGGACCGGCTCTTGCCGCTTCGTATTCGCCAATCGCCGATGCCATTGCTCTCGAGGCCGCTGCTGAAGCCGGGGATTCGCTCGCCATCGAAGCTCTTGATCTCTGGCTTGATCGGTGCGCGCGGGCGCTGGCCTCGATCGTCAACGTGATTGATCCGGATGTCATCGTGTTGGGCGGTGGACTGAGCAAGATTCGAGATTTGCCCACCCGCTTGCAGACTTACTGGAAGCCCTGGATCTTTTCGGATCGAATTGAGACGCGCATTGTCACAGCGCGTTATGGCGATTCGTCGGGCGTGCGCGGGGCAGCCCGATTGTGGCCGGCGAGCCCTGAGGTTGTTTAAGTCGGGCCCGACGGGCTAATTTCCGCACAGCATTGTGCGGTCTCGCCCACGAGACTGGTGGGAACCACTGGAGGTTCCTGTGTACCGGTCATGTCTCCAATCGCTTGTTCGCTCCTGTTCCATCTCGATCTGCTCTGTCCTTTGGCTCGTGCTGCCGATGGCCAATGCTGCGCCGCCCCGAGCCCTGGCCGTCGAGGCCCTGCCGCCACTCGCCGAGCAACGCTCAAACGGCGACTACCCCTTGGGCTCGGGCGATGTCCTAAAGATCATGGTGTTTCAGCACCCGGACCTGTCGATTGAGTCCCGGATCGCGGATTCTGGTCGAATAACCTTTCCCCTACTGGGCACCTTACAGGTCGGTGGTCTGAGCACCGATCAAGCTGAGCGCTTGATTGCCCGTGGCTTGCAAGAGGGGGGCTTTCTGCGCGATCCGCAAGTTTCGATTCAGGTGAGTCAGTTTCGGAGTCAACAAGTTTCTGTGCTGGGCAACGTCAACCGCCCAGGGCGCTACCCGATGGATGCCCAGACCATGCGTCTTTCTGAGGTGCTCGCCCTTGCGGGTGGAGTCTCAGAGGGCGGGGGCGACCGCGTGGTCATCACGACCGCGCAGACCGGTGCACCGAGGCGCATGGAAATCGACCTCAATGAAATCTTCGTTGCAGGGAAGTTCGAACAGGACGTTCCGTTGCGGTCCGGTGATTCCGTTTACGTTCACCGAGCGCCCGTTTATTACGTTTACGGGCAGGTACAGCGTCCTGGTATGTATCCCATTGAACGCGGGATGACGCTTGCACAAGCCGTCGCAAAAGGGGGAGGGCTGACCTTGCGTGGCACTGACCGGGGCTTGCGGGTATTTCGACGGGACGATCGCGGGGAAGTTCGAGTATTCGAACCCCGGCTCGACGAGGCGGTACGCGCGTCGGACTTGATTTTCCTTCGCGAGAGTCTGTTCTGAGTGGCGTGCTTGCCGTGAACCCGGTGATTCGGAGAACCTCATGAATCCACGTCAATTGTTTTCGATCATTCTGGCCCGATGGTGGGTCATCGTGCTCACCACCCTTATTGTGTTGGGCGGTGCGCTTGGGTTCGGTTTGACGCGCAAACCCACCTATCTGGCCAGCACACAGGTGCTTCTGGATCTGGGTGCAACCAATCCGGTGTCTGGGCCCGCCCTGCCGGCTGCGATGATGCAGGCCTACCTGTCAACCCAGGTGGAAATCCTCACCAGTCAGAAAGTTGCGTTGCGGGTCGTGGATGCATTGGGTCTGACAGACTCGCCTGAAACCGTCGCTGCTTGGCAAAAGGAGACTCAGGGTCGGGGGGCGATTCGGCAATGGGTTGCAGATGGATTGCTGCGACGCCTGGATGTTCGACCGACACGCGATTCGTCTGTTTTGTCGATTACCGCCACGGCCGGCACCGCTGCGAGTGCGGCCTCGATCGCCAATGCCTTTGGCCAGGCTTACGTCGAGACCCAAATTGAAATCCGCATTGCCCCAGCCAAGCAGTCTCGAGTCTGGTTCGCCGAGCAGGTGCAGTTGCTGCGCGAGCGGCTGGATCAGACCCAGCGACGGGTCACGGATTACCAGCGCGCCAAGGGCATCTTTTCGTCCGAAGAGCGGTTTGATGTCGAAAGTGCCCGACTGCTCGAGCTCTCGACCCAGATGGTGGGCTTGTCCGCCCAAACTGGCGAGGCTGCCAAGCGTCGGCAACTTGCGGTCGAATCCCTGAGTCGCGGGGTGGCCTCGGATCTACCCGAAATTCTTCAGAATCCGCTGGTCCAGCAACTCAAGGCCAATCAGGCGCGCCTTGAGGCCCGTCAGCGTGAGCTCTCTGCGGTTTACGGCCGCAACCATCCCGAGATTCTGAAATTGCAGCAAGAGCTTGACGCAACCCGCACACGGGTCTTGCAGGAAATTGATACGGTCGCCAGCAGTATTTCCAAGAATTATTCGGTGGCCGAACGGAGAGAGCTCGAGGCGCGGACCGCCCTTGATTCCCAGCGCGGCCGAGTGATGGCCATGAAGCAAAGTCGCGATGAACTCAGAGTGCTTGAACGCGATCTCGAAAATGCTCAACGGGCTTACGACCAGAGCTTGCAGCGGCTCAATCAGGCGGGGCTCGAGAGTCGATCGACCCAGGGCAATGTGGTGACCCTGAACCCAGCCGTCGAACCCCTAAAGCCCGCCAGTCCCAATTTGATCCTGAATGGACTTGTGGGCGCCTTTCTCGGCCTGATTCTGGGTTTCCTGGGCGTCCTGCTGCTCGAATTTTCCGATCAACGTATTCGGACTCTTGAAGACTTGGAAAACGTCTTGCCTGGTCCAGTCATCGGGCGCATTCGGGTTGTCGGTAGACGCCCCTTGCATCTTGGGGTTTCGCCTTCTTCGTTGACTTGATGACGCCTAGGAGCACAGGGATGAGTGGATCGGTGGACCTGAGCGTTCAGAACTCTTCAAACCAGCTAAGTCGCGTGACGCAGACTGGGCTAGCGCGCGATCAACCCCTCGGCCGTATCCTGAAGGAGGCGGGACTGCTTAACGACGAGGAAATTGATCGAATCGTCTGCCATGCTCGGGCTTCCGGCATGCGATTTGGCGAAGCCGCGATTGCGCTCGGTCTTTTACTGCCCGAAGATTTAAAGACGCTCCTGGCCTATCAGTTTGATCTGCCGCTCGTCATTCCTGGAGAGCACCGCATTGACCGCGAGGTCATCGCAGCGCACGAGTCTTTTCACCCCGTACTAGACGACCTGCGCGAACTGCGGGACCAACTGATGTTGCGCTGGAGCGCACTCGGTCCATCCGAGCCTCGCACAGTGGCGCTTGTTGGCGTTGCCCGCTCCGAGGGACGCAGTTTTCTTGCTGCCAATCTCGCGGTGGTATTCGCTCAAACGGGTCTTGAGGTTCTGCTCATTGATGCGGACATGCGCCGCGGTCGACTCCACCGCATGTTTGGACTGGATGGCAGCGTGGGGCTGTCAACCATTCTTTCCGGGCGTCCCTCGGCCGGCGCCAAAGTTCAGATCGAGCCCATGCGCTCACTCAGTCTGATTTCGTGTGGCGGCGAGCCCCCCAATGCCGCCGACCTTCT
>Ga0214921_10001694_pt1 | contig 37087 bp, 38 predicted proteins | sample LL1505_MetaG_FD_177992 | JGI IMG/M metagenome (GOLD analysis project Ga0214921, IMG submission 177992) | Freshwater microbial communities from Lake Lanier, Atlanta, Georgia, United States - LL-1505 | ecosystem: Environmental > Aquatic > Freshwater > Lake | place: USA: Georgia | collected...
CGGGCAGATTTTCAACCACCACACGAGGCCACCAGCATGAACGCACAGTCCAACCACCCCAGCAACGACACCACCGATCCGCAGTTCCTCGGCCCCGAGGCTGGCCAACAGGCAGGGGGTGAAGAACAGACCTACGACCTGACGGCGACGTACTCGCCCGATGACAACAAGCTGCGCCTGAGCAGTGCCACCCGCCTGGACCGCGATGTCTACGACCGAGTGAAGGCCGCCGGCTTCGCATGGGCGCCGAAGCAGGACCAATTCATTGCGCCGATGTGGACGCCCGCGCGTGCCGATCTGTGCATCGAGCTGGCTGGCGATATCGGCGATGAAGACTCCAGCCTGATCGACCGGGCCGAAGAACGCGCCGACCGCTTCGACGACTACCGCGACAAGCGAACCGACGAGGCCGAACGTGCCACCGCACAGGCGCGCCGGGTTGCCGATGGCATCCCCTTCGGTCAGCCAATCCTGGTGGGGCATCACTCGGAGCGCCACGCGCGCAAGGACGCGGAGCGCATCCAAAACGGCATGCGCAAGGCAGTCCAGGCCTTCGATACGGCCGACTACTGGAAGCGCCGCGCCGTGGCTGCGATCCAGCATGCCAAGCACAAGGAGCGGCCTGACGTGCGGGCCCGCCGCATCAAGACCATCGAGGCTGACAAGCGCAAGCAGGAGCGCACGCGCGCCGAGTCGCTGGCCTTCCTTTCGCAGTGGGACATCGAGCCGATGACGATGGAACGCGCGACTGCCATCGCAAATCAGGACTACTGCTCGCGCTGCTATCTGCTCGCCGACTATCCCCGTGATCCGCCAGCATCGCAGTACGAGGGCCACACGAGCCTTTGGTCGGCGCTCACCGGCGGCATCGTCAGCGCAGACCAGGCCCGCGGCCTTGCCCGCCAGATGCACACCCGAGTGGTTGTTTTCTCTGGCCGCTGGATTGAGCACTACGACAACCGCCTGGCCTACGAGCGCGCCATGCTCGCCGACGCCGGCGGCACGATCGCCGACAAGACTGGGCCGGAGAAGGGTGGGGCGGTGCGCTGCTGGGTCGGGCGCGGTACGTGGGTCTACATCCAGAAGGTCAACAAGATCAGCGTCACCCTGCTGGATAACTGGGGCAACGGCGGTGCCAACTTCACACGTACCGTGCCGTTCGACAAGCTGGCCGGCGTGATGACGGCCGCGCAGGTCGAGCACGAACGAAGCGCCGGCCTGTTGGTTGAACTGGCCAACAAGACCGGCTTCACGTTGCTTGCGGCACCGATCGACGAAAACAAGGACGCCGCGTCGCCCAAGCAGGCGGAGACAGGCGCGCAGGTGGCCGAGCCCAACGAACTGCGCACCGACATCGAGGCGATGCGGGCCACGGTCAAGGCCGGTGTGCAGGTGGTCAGCGCGCCGCAGCTCTTCCCGACGCCGCACGCTCTGGCCGCGCGCATGGTGGACCTGGCCGGCTTGGCTATCGGCATGCGGGTGCTGGAGCCAAGCGCCGGCACGGGCCGGCTGTTGGAGGCCTTGCCCGGGATCGTTCCCTTCGGCCAGGTTCGGCAGACCGCGCTGCAGGTGGTGGCCGTAGAGGTGAACGCAGCACTTGCGGCGCGCCTGGCCTGCAGCGGCCTGGCCGGCACGGTACGGTGTGCCGACTTTCTGCAGTGCAGCGCCGACGTTGGCGACCTGGGCCTATTCGACGCCGTGCTGATGAACCCGCCGTTCGCGCAGGGTGCGGACATCGAGCACATCACCCACGCCTTGAAGATGTTGAAGTCGGGCGGTCGCTTGGTGGCCTTGTGCGCGAACGGCCCGCGTCAAAACGCCAGCCTTCGCCCGATGGTCGAGGCGCGCGGCGGTGAGTGGGAGGACCTCCCGGCGGATACCTTCAAGGAAGAGGGCACCGGCGTGCGGGTTGCGCTCATCACGATGCAGGTTTGAGGCTTGGCCATACGTCCCGTTGCATGTGCGCCGGGACGTATAGCGTGCCGCTCTCTTCGGGGCGCTGCCCCGAGGGCGCGAGCCCCAACCCCGGGTCGTCGGGCGAACCGCCTCGCGCCGGTCCTTCTCTTTCGGGCTGCGCCATCAACCCTGAGGGACTGACTTCCGGCGCCCGTGAGTTGATCCGAATAGATCGATCATCGTCCGCAGGCCTTCTTCCGCAATCAATGCGACCGCCTCGTGCGGATTCAGCCAGCGGGCCTCGCGCTCGTGTTGCTCAGGCCAGGCCTTGAGTTGCCGCGCGACCTTTAGCGCGAACACCTTCACTTCGCAGGGCACTGTCCGGCCATCGTCCATGTCCTTGTCATATAGAAACGTGCCGAGGGCTTTGCGGGCAACGGTGCCGCGTATGCCGGCCTCTTCGTAGGCTTCACGAGCAGCCGTGTCGGCAGGCTTCATGTCCTTCATCGGCCAACCCTTGGGGATGATCCATCGCCGTGTCGTTCGGGAGGTGATGAGCAGCACCTGAAGCTCGCCAGTCCGGGTGAGTCGATAGGGCAGTGCACCGTACTGGAGCCGAACAGCTTGATCATTCCTGGTGTTCTTCAAGATTCGCGTTTCTTCATTGGAGAGCGATCATGGCGTGCTTTGGATTCGATTTAATCGTGGAACGGCCGAGTGTGGCGTACCGCGCTGATGGGCCAAACTGGCACTCAACTCGGAAGCTTGCGAGCTGTCGTTCGGAATTGTGAAGTTCGAACAGTTGCCATCTTCGATCATGGCCGTGATCGGTCTTCGGGCCAGCTGTGGCTTTTTCGCTGTAGCGAAAACCGGGATGCCCATTCCAGGCGCGCGCCGTCGCGCTTGGTCCCTGCGGGACTGCCGGCGCGCCGTCACCCTCCAGGCCACCCTAGCCCTACGCGCTTCGCTTGTCGCAAGACCCAGTTCGGTGGTGTGGTGGGGGTGTGGGTTGCTGTGTCGACCCACCGTATCACGTCGTTCTCGCCGTCAAGGTCTGCGTGAGCGCGGGGCGCTCCCTTGCGCCCTTCGGTCGTCTTCGAACCCTGACCGCTGCGCTGCGACGTGAGGGATTCGGTCTCGGGCAATCCCGCCCGATCAAGACCGGAGTTCCTCATGTCGCAGTCTTCTTTCTCCTTCGCTGTCTCTTCCACGGAAGTCCGGTTCACGAACGCGCTGCTGGTCCGTGACGTCGATGGCCAGTACCGCGTGGCCAGTGCTGACGAAGTTCTGTCGCAGGCCTGGGGCGTGCTGGCGGAGCGCGTGAAGCCCGGCGTGACGCTGTCGTCGCCGCAGGACGTAAAGGACTACCTGCGCCTGGCGATCGGCATGCTGGAGCACGAAGTTTTCTGCGTCGTCTTCCTGGACGCGCAGCACCGCGTCATCGAGCTGCAGCAGATGTTCCGGGGCACCGTGACGCAGACCTCGGTCTATCCCCGCGAAGTCGTCAAGGCGAGCCTGGCGCTGAACGCCGCGGCCGTCATCCTGGCGCACAACCATCCGTCGGGCGCAGCGGAGCCGAGCCGTGCCGACGAGTTTCTGACGCAGACGCTGAAGACCGCGCTGCAGCTGGTCGACGTGCGTGTGCTCGATCACCTGGTGGTCACCGCGAACGTCGTGGTCAGTTTCGCGGAGCGTGGTCTGCTCTGACACGTTTTCATCGGGGCGGCCGCGGCGTCGCCCCTTTTTCTCTCGCCTGCTACCCGGGCGGTGGGCCGCCTCCCACCAGGTCAACCCAGACCTGAAGTGCGCCGCTGCGCGGCGGTGTATCGCTCACCCTGCAGGTTCGCGCGTGTTGTCAGTGCTGTGGAAAGCCGGTCGTTGCGCCCGATGGCCCGCAGTCCGCGGTGGTCGATCTGCTCTTGTCGGTCCGTCCCTTGATCGACGCATAGCGCCAGCCATTCATGCCCCAAGGGTGAAGGCTGCGCCCACGTCCTCACCCGGTCTCTGCACATCGCTTTGCTCTGCTTCGAGCTGCGGCTTGCGGGCGTGCCCTTGTGTCCTGCCTGGCTGTCGCTGTTCATGCGTCGGGACGGCTCCGAAGAGCAGATTTTTCAACCACCGCAAAGGACACAGCCATGAGCGCAACGACCATCCACAGCACCGACACCACCACTGCAGTTTCCAAAGACGCGCGGTTCCTCGCCCCCGGGACTCACCAAAGAGCAGATGCTGAAATCAAAAGGACAAGCAAGGGAAAAGGGCAGGGCGCATTGCCTGCGAAGGGCCGGACCAAGACCACCAAGGGCCAAGCCACCGAGCCGGCAGCGAGCGTCGAAGAAGAAGCCTTCGCGGCGGGCGACCTGGTGCTGATCCCGCTGTCGCGCCTCGTGCCGTCCGCCTTCAACGTGCGCAAGTCCGGCGGTGAGGATGTCGGCGAACTGGCGGCACTCATCAAGGCCCAGGGTCTGCTGCAGAACCTCGTCGTTCACCCCGACGAAACCAAGCGCGGCAAGTCCACAGGGGACTATGGCGTCGCAGCGGGTGGCCGTCGCCTGCGTGCGCTGGGCCTGCTGGCCAAGGCCGGCGACATCCCGCTCGACAAGGACATTCTTTGCCGGCTGATCACGCGCGATGCCGCCATCGCTGCGAGCGTCGCCGAGAACAGTGGCCGGGCTGCGATGAGCGTGGCCGATACCGTCACGGCCTTCGCCGAGATGATCGCCGCAGGGGCGGGCGTGGAAGACGTGGCGGTGTGCTTCGGCATCACGCCGCTGACGGTGCAACGCCGCTTGAAGCTCGCGAAGGTGTCGCCGGTGTTGTTCGAGTTGTTCCGGCAGGACAAGATCAACCTTGACCAGCTGATGGCGCTGGCGATCACCGACGACCACGCCGCGCAAGAGCGGGTGTGGAACTCGACGCCGTCCTACAACCGCAACCCCAGCGGTCTGCGCCGCCTGCTGCTTGGGCGCGAAATCGACGCGGCCACCGACCCTCTGGCCAAGTTCGTCGGCATTCCCGCCTACGAGGCAGCGGGCGGTGTCGTGGTGCGCGACCTGTTCGAGGATGCAGGCAGCGGCTACATCACTGACGCCGAACTGCTGCAGCGTCTGGCCGTTGAGCAGTTGACCGAGCGGGTGCAGGCCTTCAAGGGCGAAGGCTGGGCCTGGACCGAGGCCCGGACCTCGTTCGATCACTCGGAGAGGCAGGGCTTTGGCGTGGCGGCGATGAAGCAGCGCGCGCCGACGCCGGAGCAACAGTCCGCGCGCGATGCGCTGCTGACCGCCAAGGAGGAAGCCAACAAGGGTCTTGAAGACCTCTACGACGCCGAAGACAGTGACGATGATCCGGGCTTCGACTCGGCGAAGGCGAGCGCGCTGGAAGCCGAAGTCGAGGCCATCGACGCCAATCTGGAAAAGCTGCGACACGACCTGAGCGAGTGGACCGCCGACATCCTGGCCTTCGCGGGTGTCGTGGTGGCACTCGACCGCAATGGCGAAGTGATCGTGCATCGCGGCATGGTGAAGCCGGAAGACCGCAAGCAGGCGGCGAAGGCCGCTGCGGCGGCAGCTGGCGCACCCGGAGTGAGCGGCGCCGCAGGGGAGGGCACCGAGTCGCAAGGCAGCGCGAACCCTGAAAGCCTCGTCCGCAAGCTGACCTCCCACAAGACGAAGGCACTGCAGGTGCTGATGTCCGACAACACGCACGTTGCCCTGGCCGCGCTGGCGCACGCGCTGGTGCAGCAACTGGTGACCGGGTACGCGGGCGGCATGCACCGCACCGTGTCGGCGCTGAACTTGCGCGCCAACGACTGCGACAGCGCACTCAAGGGCGTGGCCGACGACATCGAGGCTTCGCGCGCATGGGGCGAACTGGCGAGCCGGCTGGACAACTGGCGCGAACGCTTGCCGGGCGATGCGGATCGGCTGCTGCCCTGGCTGATCGGCCAGCCGCTGGACACGTTGCTCGAACTGTTGGCGCTTTGCTCGGCGCTTTCCGTCAGTGCCATGAGTGGGCGCGAGGCCGACACCACCGGCGACGCCCTGGCCGCTGCGGTGGGTCTGGACATGGCCGACTGGTGGACGCCGACCGCTGGCAGCTATCTGGCCCAGGTGCCCAAGGCGCGAATCGTCGAGGCAGTGACCGAGGCGGTTTCCGTCGAGAAGGCTGCGCCGCTGGCCAGGCTCAAGAAGGGCGAAGCGGTCGCCGCTGCCGAGGCACTGCTGCAGGGCACGCGCTGGCTTCCGTCGCCGCTGCGCTCACGGGGACCGGCCACGGCCTGACGAAACAGTCCCGGCCGCTGTCCGCACACCAACGGATGACGGCCGGGTCTACCGAACACAACTGAAGGACGACCATGAAGATCGGTGAATTTCGCGCGGCGGTGGACTCCCTGAACTGGAACCGCCGCGACCTGTCCGGCGCGACGCGCCAGGAGTTCGTGGCGATGGATGTGCGGACGCGGCTTGAGCGTCACATCGTCATCGTCTCCGGCCTGCTGCCGCTGGTGCACGCGAGGTTTGCGGACGACCTGGCACATGCAACCTCGGCCATCGAGTCGGCGCAGGCCACCATCGTTCGCTGGGAAGGCTACCGGGCCGAGGCTTGACCCGGCCAGGCAGGGCGCTCTCTTCGGGGCGCTGCCCCGAGGGCGCTGGCCAGAGCCCCGGCTGCCGGCATCGTGGGCGCTGCGCGCCGGTGTTGAAGGGGGTCGCTCAAGCAGGGACGACTCGCGCCTGGTCGCCCTCTCGCTGTACTCGGATTGCCCAGGCGCGAGACACCCCTTCGGCGCTGGCCTTAACCCCGCATGGCAAGCCCAGCGCGCGGCGCTCGGCTTCGGGCCTGCGCTGCGCTGGTTGACGTGCGCCGCGGTGCGGCGATGGATCGCTCAGCTGGGAAGCTTCGCGCGTGTCGTTGATGGGGTGGTGAGCCGGCCTGTGCGTTCGGTGGCTCGGGGTGGCTGATCTGCCTGTCGTTCCGCCTCTTTCCGACGCATAGCGGCTTCCAGTCAGGCCCCAAGGGTGAAGGCTGGCGCCCACGGTCCTCACCCGGTCTCTGCGCTTCGCTTTGCTTCGCTTCGAGCTGCGGCTTGCGGCCGTGCCCTTGTGTCCTGCCTGGCTTCCGCTGTTCATGCGTCGAGGCGAAACCGACGGGCAGATTTTCAACCACCACACGAGGCCACCAGCATGAACGCACAGTCCAACCACCCCAGCAACGACACCACCGATCCGCAGTTCCTCGGCCCCGAGGCTGGCCAACAGGCAGATGGGAAGGAAGGGGGAAGCGCGCGGGACGTTCAAGCCCACGAGCTGGGTGACATGCGGACGATCCTGCACATCGCGCTGACGCAGCCCGGCGTGATGAATCAGGCCTACCGGGCGTTTCACAACTACAGCATCGGCAACCAGCTGCTGGCCGCGCTGCAACTGCTGGATAAGGGTCTGCCGCTAGCGCCCATCGCCAGCTTCAACGCATGGCGCGAGAAGGGCCGCTTCGTGAAGAAGGGCGAGAAGGCCATCAGCCTGTTCATGCCGATCAGCGTGAAGCGCCGCGCCGACAAGGACGCACCGGCTGACTCTGCGGAAGCGGGGGAGGGTGGCACCTTCAGCATGTTCATGCTGCGCCCGAACTGGTTTTCACTGAACCAGACCGAAGGCGAGGAGTTCACCGCCGAGACCGTCACGCCTGCCTGGGATGCGGTCACCGCCATGGCTGCGCTCGGCATCGTCGAAGAACCCTTCGAGCACCTGCAGGGCAACCACCTGGGCTACGCCCGCGCGCGATCCATCGGCCTCAACCCGATGAACCCGCTGAAGCACAAGACCCGGTTTCACGAGATGGCGCATGTGGTGCTCGGTCATACCGCCGTCGCCGACATGCACGACGACGAGGCTCTGACGCGCCAGATCGAGGAGGCTGAAGCGGAGGGCGTCGCCTATCTGCTGTGTGCGCTGCTGGACCTGCCCGGCCAGGCCGAGAGCCGCTTCTACATCCAGGGCTGGCTGCAGGGCGGAACGCTGCCCGAGAAGAGCGCCAAACGGATCTTCGGCGCCGCCGACCGGATCATGAAAGCCGGACAGCCGGTGCAGCACTGACCCACGTACCCAGATCCCAGACCAAGACGCACAGGAGCACACACTGATGGCATCCCAAGACCTCACCCCCGAAGCGCTGGAGGGCTTCGCCGCCCAGCTGGACGGCAAGCACGCGTACGAGGCCTGCCCGCACTACACCAGCAGCCCCGCCGGCATGGCCTGGCTGGTCGGCGCTTGGCTGCAGAAGACCGGGTGCCCGGCGCCGCGCGATGTCCGCATGTCGCGCGGCTACACCGTGCGCGTCGGTGACATGCGCGTGTCCGTCGCCGACGCTGCGGCCTTGGTTCGTATTCAGTAGAGGAGAGCCCGCAATGAGTGACCACGCCTATCGATTGCTTCTGATGAAGCGCGCGCTCGCCCGCAGCGACGCCGAACTGTTCGGCCATCGGCCTCGGTATCTCGAAGTGGCCAGGCGCCTCGCGGCGCTCTTGCTTTCCACGGAGCTGCCATGAAGGTCTCAAGGCGATGGATCGAGTGGGCGCATGGACCGGGCGCCGATGATGGTCAGCCGCTGGCGACGAGCCTGTGCGACCTGGCAAACGCGCCCGGTGCGGGCTCGATTGAGGTTGCCGACCCGGCGCTGATCACTGAGCTGGTGGACGTGGCCGGTCTTTACGTCAATCCGTGTCGAGGCGATGCACTGCATGACATGGGCCCGTGGTGGATGGGTCAGCCGCGCCGGATAATTTCCGAAGGAAGGGCTTCGCTTCGGTCAGCCAACAGCGCGGTGAAGTCGCCGACGGTAGATGGCCAACCAGAATGACAACAACAGGGCGCTTCATGCTTCGCATCTCTGCACCAGGTGGCCGTTGCGGCACAGGCTACAAAGTCTCCCGGCAGCCGGGGCGTACCCGTTGAAGGGCGCCACCTTGAATCGTCGGACCGCACTGCGCGCCGGCCTGTCCTTGATGCTGCTGCTCTGCGTGGGCCAGACCATCGCCCGAGAAGACGCGCCAAGCGCCGGAGGACCGCCGGCGCCGAGCAGCTACCGAGGGCCGGCGATGGTGACGGGCGTGGCGGACGGCGACACGCTGTATGCGAATGTCGATGGCCTCTCGATCCGCATCAGGCTCGCCCAGATCGATGCCCCGGAGAAGGCACAGGCCTTCGGCCGTCGATCAGAGCAGTCCCTGCGCGAACTGGTGGGCAAGAAGCAGGTCGAGCTGACTTGGAAGTCGCTCGACCGGTATGGCCGGCCCATCGCGCAGGTTGCCGTCGATGGCCTCGATGTGAACGCCGAACAGGTCAAGCGAGGTTTCGCCTGGGTGTTCCGGCGCTACTCGAACGACTCCGCCTTGATAGCGCTGGAGGCGCAGGCGAAGTCTGCGGGCGTTGGGTTGTGGGCCCATCCTCAACCTATCGCGCCGTGGGAGTGGAGAGCCTCCCGGCGCGACGGTACAGACTGACTACAGCAGCTGCGCCAACGCCCAGAGCACTGCCAGGTGCGCTGGGTAGTAGACGTAGAAGCCGAGCCGGCCGCGTGGCACATTGATCTTGACCTGTCCTGCCGCAAAGATGAGCGGCAAAGCGGCGAGCGCCCACGGATTGCGATTGATGACGTACAGCGAGGCGAGGGCGCCGATCCACAGGGCCAGCCTCAACCAGCTGGGCCGGCGACAGTAGGCCCAGGCCATCAGGCAGACCGCGAGCCCTGGCCACCAGAACTCGACCAGCGCGCCGCCAACGATGAAGACCCCAGCGGCCGCCACCAGCCGCGCCGGCCCGCCGACCTCGATCAGCCAGGCGCAAAGTGTGGCGACCAGAAGCGTCGCCATGATGTTGAAGGGCCACCAGCCCCAACCCAGTCCACCGAGCGCGATGAACGGAAGCGTGGCGATGGTGCCGAAGATCGCTAACCGGCGCGCCGTGCGCGAGTAGCCACCGCTGGCCAGCGCACCAGGCCGGGCCAGGTTGTAGCCCAACATGAAACCGAACAGCGGCAAGGCCAGACGCCCCACCGCGAACAGCTCGGGCACCGATGCGTGCAGCAGGTGCTTGTTGATGTGATCGAGCGTCATCAGCAGCAACGCGAGCCACTTCAGTGCTTCCAGCGAGCCGCTGCTCAACTCCAGCCTCGGGGCCGTGCTCACTGACGCAAAGATCGGCGCATTGATGCTTTCGCTCGCGCCCAACAACCTCGCTCCCACCTTCGCACCGGTACTCATGCCGAGATCCCTTCATGACAAGCAAAGAGCCGTCGAACGCCACCACCGGTTCCCGATGGCATATAGAGCTTGCGTGGCAGTCCGGGGGACTGCCACGTGCCCCGGTAGGAGCCGGCCCGGTAGGGCTGCAGCCCGCCCAAGCGGGATGCACTCCGTAGCCCGGGGCACTCATGCCAGCGCGCGCGGTCGTGGCATGCACAGTTGTTGGTCTTAGTCATCGCATCCAAAGCACTGCGCTCCCGATGCCGAGCGCCACGCCCAAAGCAAGCGCGGTGAGCACTGGCGCGAGCCTGGTGCGAACGAGGTTGCCGTGCAGCTCGACCTGGCGTGCAATGTCCCTCACCGCCGGCGCCAGCTGTTCGGCGAACGCCAGAGTGGCCGCTTCCTTCATCGCCTTGCGATGTTCGGCCAGCGCTTGCGTCGTCGCAGCCGAAGCGCGGCGCTCGATGTAGTCGGCCAGGGCCTTCTTCGTCGCTTCGGTGAGCTGCGCCACTTCGGCCGAGTACATCGTGCCGGCCGCAGTGAGGCCGGCAGCGGCAGTCTCCAGCCGCTGCGAGCTGGCCGTTAGTCGGTCGCCGACCGTATCGGCCGCGGCGAGCACCGTGTCGACGCCGCGAAGCGCTTCGACGATCAGCGCTTCGCGCGCCGATCGGGCGTCCATCGCATTGCCCATCAGGCTGCCTTCATTCTCAGGTTCACGCTGCGACGGAAAGTGCGAGCGAGGCCTGCAGCGTCTCTGGGAAGAGGGCAGCGAACGCGGTATCGAGGTTCTTGTTGCAGGTTTTGGCCAGGCGCTTCATGGCGATCATCTGGATCGCGGCGTCCTGCTCGTCCTCGTTCGCCGCCGCGCGCAACCGCTGCCGGTAGTCAGTCGCGTCGTCGTTCAGCGCGCCGATGGACAGCTGCTGCGTCTTGAGCATGGCGAACAGCTCGTTGGCGAAGATCACGCCACCTTCGGGAATCGTCGCCTCACCGCTGGCGCAGAAGCCGAACACACCGGCGAAGTCGGTGCGCAGATCGTCGTCGGTCTCGACCTTGTTGATGAGCACCAGGATCTTCGCGGCCGGCACGCCGATCGCGCGAAGTGCCCGGATCGTGTTCACCGTGTCGGCCTGCTGCTTGCCGTCCTTGACCACCGGCACCACGAAGAGGTCGAACTCCTCCTGGCTGTCGGCGTAGTGCTGCATCATTTTGAGGAAGTCTTCGACGTTGGACGAGCCCACGTCCACGATCGCATCGTCCAGCTTCATCAGCCGCTGCAGCAGATCGTTGTAGTGCTTGCCTCGCAGCCTGGCCACTTCGAGGCCATCGCTGGAGGCGTCGACGTTCAGGCTTTCGACGCTGAAGACCTGGGCGTTCAGGCGAGGCTGCAACAGGTGGGCGGCGATCGTGCTCTTGCCGACGTTGCCGCTGAAGTTCAGGACGCAGACTTTCATGACTTTCCTTGGTTGGGGTGTTTCCGCGCCAACTTGGCGAGTGCTTTCATGTCGGGCGTGCTGCGCATAACCTCGTCCAGAAGGCGAGGGTCGTGCGCACCGAATTTCGATGCCGGACTGGCGCCCGGCGCAGCTGAAAGTGCAGGCGCGAGCGTGGGAACGCTGGCGATCCTGGGCACCGGCAAGACGGTTGCCCCGCTTTCCGGGATGCCCGCGCCGAGCGCCGGCCTTGCCTCTGGCAGGCCTGGCGCGTCTTCCCGTTGCCTGCGCAGACGGGCGATGACGTTCGAGAGCTGGTGCGGCGTGACGTCGATGCCCACGTCCAGGAGCGCCGTGACGATGTGGGCGCGCGGGCTCCCCTGAGCCATGGCCGCCTCGATCTGAGGCAACAGCGCCGCGATGCGGCGAGCCTTCGAAGGCGGGTGCTTGGCCGCGCTTCGTTCGAGGCTGGCCGAGAAGGCGTCCGGAGTCATTGGACGGCCGTCGACGAGGGACGGCTGAGGGCAGGGTGCGTGTGCTTTGGGTGCATGTTGCGTACCTTCTGCCGTTTGAACATACAAACAGTGCAAGAGAAGTGCGTACCGAGACACTATAGGTGATTGCAATGCAAGAACAGTGCATATAAAGTAAATGCAAGCCAGTCGAACCGGCCTTCTTGTGCAACAGAGCGTACGTTTGGTGCTCTGCACGCAAGCTTTTGGAGGCGGTTCGGGTACGCCACGGGTCAAAGCACGTACCACGTGCGTATGAGCCGGGGTGCTGGCGCTGTTCTTGTGGTGTCTGAGTGAGTACCAACCTATGAACCCGACTTTCGAGCGAGCGCTGTGGGCGAGCACCCCAGCGCTGCGGTGCCTGGCACCGCTGGACGCCATCCTGGCGCCGGCCCTTGGGCTGTACTGGATCAGGACCTTACCCGCCTCTGGCGGGCTGGTAGGGGCCGTGCTGGGGGTGCTCTGCCTCTGGATCGGGGCCAGGCGCGCCTATCGCGCGCTGTTCGAATTCGAGGCCTACCGCTGGATGACGCTTCGCCTGGCGAAGCTCGCCATCGCGACCTGGGTCGTGATGGCGATGGTCAAGCTCGTCTGGTTCATCCAGGGGTCGTGATGCACGAGGGGATGCGACACCAAACACAGATGCGAAAGAGTGGAGAGCTGGATGACGCTTCGCCTGGCGAAGCTCGCCATCGCGACCTGGGTCGTGATGGCGATGGTCAAGCTCGTCTGGTTCATCCAGGGGTCGTGATGCACGAGGGGATGCGACACCAAACACAGATGCGAAAGAGTGGAGAGCAGGATAGGCTGCGCCGGCTTGTTTGTGTCACGAGGCCTGCCCGATGAACACGGGCAGGCAGGCCTCGCAACGGGCGACGCTTCACGTCGATGTCGGCCCCGAGCTGTCGGCTCGTGTCCGGGCCGCGGCGGCAGCCGGTGGTCGCACCCCCTCTGAATGGACTCGCGAACTCCTCCAGCGGGAGCTGGCACAGGAGGCGGCATCGGCAGACACCGGGCGCCAGGAAATCCACCCAGGGCCTGACGCATCGGCAGCGGCACCAGGCCGCCTGGTGCTCGACGCCGAGCTGGCCAGCCTGCTGCTGCAGGTCCAGGTGCAAGGGCAGTTCCGAACGCGCCCAGCAGCGCTGCGCCTGGTGCTGCGTCACTTCATCGGCCAGGGGCCAACGCCGGCGGCCGAATCGGTCGACGCCACGCCGCTCAAAGACGGCGTGGCTGCGCTCATGCGCTCGAACCACGAACTGCTGCCGATCGGCAAGAACATCAACCAGATCGCCAAGTCGCTGAACGCGATGCAGGGCGGTTTCCGGAACACCGACACCAAGAACCTGCAGGTCTTCGCGCAGGCGGTGCGCGAACACGTCGAGCAGGCGGCGCGGGTCGTGGCGACGATCCGGGCGCTGGTGACCCCGCACAAGGAAAAGTCTTGAGCAACGACCGATCAAAGACTGGCGCGGGCCCTGCCGTTCCGCAGGGTCCAACGCGCAACACGCTGGACACCGACGGCATGCTGTCCGAGTGGGGTGCCAGGCTGTTCTATCCGATCCCCAAGGGCAAGGGCGGCGGGGGCGGCGGCAAGCTGCCGTTGCTGACGACCGTGGCCGCGTTGACTGCGGTGATGTCTGCCAATGAAGTGCGCAGCCGGGTGCGCAGCACGGTCTCGCCTGGCGCGACGCAGGTGATGGTCAAGATCACCGGCGGTGGCCGCGGCATGAAGGCCATTGCTGCCCACTTCCGGTACATCGGCCGCCAAGGCAAGGAAGAGGTCGGCGGCAAGGGCAAAACGTTGGAAATCGAAGACGAGCGCGGCGAGAAAATCCAGGGGCGCGACGGCCTGGTCCAGCTGACCGATGAGTGGCGCGTCGCCGGCGCCTACATCGACGACGACAGCCCGAGGCGGGAGGCCTTCAACATCGTTTTCTCGATGCCGGTGGGCACGCCGCCGGAGGCGGTGCGCGCGGCGACGGCCGAGGCCGCGCGCGAGTTGTTCGAGGGGCACAAGTACGTGTTCGTGATGCACGAGGACCAGGGTGCGCCACACGTGCACCTTTCTGTCCGTGCCGATCGATACGACGGCGTGCGCCTGTCGCCTCGCAAGGCTGACCTGGATCGCTGGCGCGCCGTGTTCGCTCGTAACCTGCAGGACCGGGGAGTGAATGCGGTGGCCAGCAGGCAACCCGTTCGCGCAGTGAATCGGAACTACCGCAAGCTGTGGGAGGAACGAGCGGCGGGCCGTGGTCAACTGCTTCGGCAACGTCCGGCGCAGCGGACGAGTGCCCGGGCGCTGGTGGTTCGGGCCGATGCGATCAAGGCTTGGGAGCAGATCGCGATTGCCCTGGCCAAGTCCAAGGACCCCGAGGATGTTCGGCTCGCGATGGAAGCCGTTCGATACCTGAGCGAGGTCGCGCCAGGAGGACAGGAGGCGGCGCGGCTTGCTGCCCGATCCGCCCAGCAACACGAAGACGAACGATTCAATGGGCTACGCGCTGCCCCTGTCGCAAAGCCAGATCGAGCTCGCTAGCCGGGTCTATGGTGCGCTGGCGCAGCGACCGATCTACGCTGCTGGCCGGCCAGCTCCTCAGCGTTTGGCAATCCCAGGTATCGACCCAATGCAGCTCTTCGCCGGTGTGACTTGACTGACGGACCCGCAGCGGTCGCGGTCGGTGGCAGCCACACCTTGAACTCACGGTCTCGGCCACACTGCGGTCATTGAGCCGCTTCGACAGCAGCACCGACTACACGCATATCTGACCGTCGCAAGACCCCCAGAGGACAGGCCGACGTTCAGGGTAGCCGACTGAGATTCTTCGGTCAGAGATCGCGCTCCTGCACGACGCAGACAGTTCGTTGACCTAGTGCTGACCCGGTCTGATGGCCTATCCACCGGCCGGATACCATCGTCCCTTCGAAGAACATTGAGGGAGCCGGCTTGCCCACCGCCAGTCAGATATCCATCAAAGAGACGCTGGACCTGCTGAACGACCCAGCGGGCGGCGTCGGCAACGGAGTTGCTCAGGGAGCCTATGCCCTGTGGCTTGGCTCTGGAATATCGCGCGAGCGCGTAGTTGGGCTGGACGGCGTTCTCGCCAAGCTGCTTGAATTTCTTCGAGCCCGGGCCAACGGCAGCCCCGCTTGTGAATTCACCAAAGCGCTCAACGCAATCGTCGACATGGCAGGACCGTCCGCGGCCGAGAGAGCGCAGATCGACATAGCGACGCCCGTGGCGGGATGGGGATGCCTGAAGGACTTGCTCCAACGGCTATGGAATCAGTACGCGAAGGTTCTTTCAGTTGAATTGGCCGGTCAGCCGCTCGACTACCTGCTTTGGACTGGACTCGACTTCCCGAACACATTCTCCAACCAGGAGCCTGACGCAGAGCATCTGGTGATTGGCATGCTCGCTCTGGAGGGCGTCGTCACTGAACTTGCCAGCGCGAATTGGGACGGGCTTCTGGAAGCGGCTATGAAGGAGCTTGGCCATGACGACTTCTTTCGATCGACGGTTAATGGCGAGGATTTGAGGGGTCCAGCGGCGGCTGCTGTCTTGTACAAATTCCATGGCTGCGCAATTCGAGCCATAGCCGACGAGGCTGCATATCGCCCGCTGCTTGTGGCTCGGTCAGCACAGATCACGGGTTGGAATGCTAATCCGGCATTCAGAATCGTGCGCGACCAAATTAGCGCCCTCGCTCAAGTAAAGCGAACGCTGATGATCGGCATGTCGGCGCAGGATGAAAACATCAAGCATCTTTTTGCCAAGGTCAACGAGCAGCAGCCATGGAAATGGAATGAGCAACCCACCCCCGTAGTGTTTTCGGCGCAGGAGCTGGGCGACGACCAGAAGAATCTGCTGTTGCTGATTTACGGGCAGGCAGAGTATGAGGCGCACCGCGCGGCTGTTTGCGAGGCTGCGCGTCTCCAGGCTTATGCCAAGCCATTGCTTCTAGCCTTGCTTTTGCATGTCCTCACTGCTAAAGCCGAAGTTCTAGCAGCTGATGCGGAAGTGCCAAAGCTGTCGGCTCATGAGCGCGGGGAAATCGCGACCGGCATCCGCAAGCTTCGCGACAAGGCCGCGGACGCCGGCAACAGTGACCGGATAGCGTTTGCTCGCTCGATTGCCCGAGGATTGGCAAGAGCACGCCACCAACTCCAGAACGGCTCAAGCGGGGACGGCGCGCAGCGCTACTTCCCCATCGATACCCAACCTGCGAATCTCATGAAGGACAAGCTGGGGCTCCAAGCGAGTGGGCAACGGGAGGCGGCAGTTGCGCTCGGCCTCATTGGCCTGGAGGACGCAAGCGCATGGGATTGCACCGTCGACGATCCCACGAGCAGCCAATCCGGCGCGCTCCGCCTAGGCTCCGCGGCCTCCGGCGCTCGCGTGTTTTTCGCAGCAAACGACGATGCAATCACCAGCCTTATCGAATGCGGTAGCTTTGCCGAAGATGACGACGATGCAGTGGTGATCTGTTCGGGACGCATCGCGGGCCGACAGCAACGCAGCCCAAGCGGCACTTGGCGCACGGGTTCCGTCGGGCCCAGGTACTTGGCCATGAAGCCTCTGCTCAACGACGCCTTGAGTCTCAGCGACCTACGGGACAAGTTCCGGGGAGAGATTGGGCTATGAGCACGAGCGAACGGGTTGTCGACATTCTTGTGCAAGAAGGTGGCTATCGAGTACTTCCGATGCCGTTCAAAGTGGGTTCGCAGCAGTTTGAATTCACCCAAGCGCTCCTTGCCGGTCATCGAGCTAATGACCTTGTCTTGGTCATCGATGTAAAGGGCGACACGGCCGATGAGGTCGTCACCCGCAAGGTGCTGGCCCTCACCCGGGCGCTCGATGTGTTGCGGTCCAAGCGTCCTGTCACTGTCGTACTTACTGCAGGGCAGGCACATCCGGAGACCGTCCGCTCGATCGGCAAGGTCTGCCGCGTCCTTCCTGTCGGCTCTCCGGCCGGACCCGACGCTTACAACGCCGTGCGCGACTGGGTTTCTGTGTTGCTGCCGCTGGCGCAGCCTAACGCCGTCGAGTCAAAGGTGGAGTGGGAGGCCGACCTGCGCAAGGTGGTTGCCGCAAGCACAAGGGGGCCGCTCATGGAGTCGCTGATTGCGGCTGCGCCAGGCGGGAAAGATGCGGTTGAAGCTGAGCTAGCGAAGGTCATCAACGACTCAGCCAATGCGGTGCTCAACGACGAAGGGAGCTCCAAGTGACCGACATTCGGTTGAAAAGCCTCGTGATTGAGAATTTCCGCAGCCTGCGCGGCAAGATCGTCGTGCCGTTGGACGCTCAAGTGGTCTTGGTTCATGGAACCAACGGCATGGGAAAGACCAGCGTCCTCTCGGCGATCGAACTTGGCCTCACCGGAAAGATCGCGCACCTTGCAGCCTCGGGGAACGGTTATCGGGCCCATCTAACTGCAATGGGCACCGACGGCGGTTCAATAGCTCTCACCACAACCAGAGCCCATCCGGACGGTAGTCCTGTCACCGGCACTTTGTCCTTCGGTGAAAGTAGATTTCTAGCGTCGCCTCTGCTGCAACCTACCGACGCGCGGTTCTTTGCGGAGCGATGTTATCTGCCGCAAGCGACTCTTGGCCGGTTGTTGGAGATCTATGACGACCAAACCACAGGCAGCGCTTCGCGTCTCACGCTTTTCGTCAAAGAGTTACTGGGCCTTGACCCGCTTGACGCCCTAGTGGATGGTCTCGATCCCGCGTTTCACGTTACGCGCGTTCGAAAAATTGCCCCGGACTATCGTCGGCTTGAGGCACTCAAGGTATCGCTACAGGTACAGATAGACAAGGCGCGAGCCGACATGCGGGAAGCGGGCACGGCGGCTGAAGCGCGGCGATCGCGCGTCAATGCCAGCTTGGCAAGCCTACCGAACGCCAGCCCCCCCATCGTTGTCACGGAGGCCACCAATCTTCCCGAATTGCGTTCGTCCCTAAGCACGGCCCATGACAAGGATCGTCGCATCGTCGATTTGGACAAAACTCGCTCGGAGTTGCGCAGCCTGAACCAGAGATGGCGAGAGCTTCCTCCAAAATCGGCCAGCCGCGATCAGGCGGAACGGGAGAGGGCGGATCAAGTTGCGTCACAGTCCCTGCAGGATTGGCGCGCTGGCCCTGGCGCATCTCTCGATAAGGTCGTTGCGGTCGTCCGGGCGCTGTTCTCAGACATTCCAACGCTTGACGATGATCCCGAGAAGGTTCGTGGTGAGGCTCTGCGCCGCGCTCTTGCAGAGCAATCGCGCTGCGAACAACTGCTGAAGGTGCATGAGCTCGCTGTTGACCGTATGAAGACGCTGACGGCCGTGGTTCAGCGCGCAGCGACGCGCATCGAAGAACTGAACAAAGACCTATCCGGCGCTGTGCGCGACGCTACGAACCTGGCAAGCGCTCTGGCCGGCATCGTTCCTCATATTGCCGGGGAGACTTGCCCGGTGTGTGACCGAGATTTCGCGAGCGAGGATGTTGGACCGCTGGCGGGCCATGTCGCCGCGAAGATCGCGTCGCTCACAAGTGAGGCGGGCCGCCTGCAAGCGCTAGCGACTGAGCGGGCGAATGAAAGCACACGCCAGGCCACAGCGCAACGTGATTTGCTCGACGCTGGCAATGGACAATTGCCACCTGAACAGTTGTCCGAGATCACTGTGCGCAGGGCACAGATGGAGGATTCGAGCCGGCAGCTTCACGACTTTGCAGTGGCCGCTGCGCAAGGTTCTCAACTCATGTCAGCGGCGGCCGCCGCTCGACAAACGCTGATATTGGCGCGCCGTCATGAAGAGATATCGGCGTCTCTGTTGCCCGAGATTGAGAACACGGTCAAAGCTGTTGTCGGACGGCCTGCCAGCACGTTTCAGGCAATCGAATTGGCATTGGACGAGGCGCTGCAGCAAATTGACGGGCGCGTAGCTGAGGCCGAACGACTCGCCGCTCAATACCTCGATCTCCAGTCAGAATTGGAGCAACGGATACGAGAACTCCAATACATTGCAACCCTCCGAAAGGAACTTGCGCGCGACTTGGCCCGCATGGAGCAAGTGGACAAGGCGCTGAAAGAGGTTGAAGTTGCTCGGGAGCGCTCCAAGAGAGTTTCGGACGCCGCAAGTACCGTTCGCTCAGACATCGTCAAGAAGGTCTTCAGCACGTCCCTCAACAGGGTCTGGCGCGATCTGTTCTTGCGACTTGCCCCTTCAGAGCAGTTTGTTCCTGCCTTTAAGCTTCCGTCAGGAGCTGGCGGCAACGTCCAAGCCGTTCTTGAAACGCTGCATCGGTCAGGGAAGCCCTCGGGATCTCCTGGCGCAATGTTGAGCCAGGGCAATCTGAACACCGCCGCACTGACTCTGTTCTTGGCACTTCACCTTTCTGTACCTATGCGGATGCCGTGGCTCGTGCTGGATGATGCTGTTCAATCAATGGATGACCTCCATGTTGCTCAGTTCGCCGCATTGCTCAGAACATTGTCGAAAGGAATGAACCGCCAGGTCTTTGTCGCGGTACATGAGCGGGCTCTGTTTGACTATCTGACGCTGGAGCTGAGCCCGGCCTTTCCTGGCGATAGCCTGATTACGGTTGAGATCACCCGAAGCTCTGAAGGCGCTGCCGTCGTTACGCCGCACGCCTTCAGCTTCGAGAAAGACCTGGCTCTCGCTGCCTGACTTCAGCAGGAAAGTTGCGGAGACCGGCTACTGGGCATCGGTTTCAGGGCCGGCAAAGCGGCTGCTGAGGTGCGGCGGTCAGACACGTCGGCCGATGACGAGATGCATGCTGCGGCAACAGCGGTCATTCGCGGGCCAAAAGTGAAGGGCTGCTTCCAGTCTTGACCTGCCGCCCAGGAATCAGCGCGACCGTTCGCGGTCGCCGTACCGTTGCGGGCCAGCTTGAATGATCTTGACTCGCGCTCGCGGAGCACGCGCGTCATAGACCGGGACCTTGAATCTCTCGCCTCTCGCGACTCTCTTGGCACCCTCAGCCGCCATCATGGCGCGCACCTGGCCACGAAGCTCGGGGGACACCTTGCCGTCGACGAGTGCCTTCTCAATTGCTGCGGCAAGCTGGCGCTGTCCACCAAGCTCAGATGCTTTACTCTGGCCGCTGACACGTCCGGCGTAGTCCGATTGAACTCGCCCGACGGCTTCACCTGGCCTTTGCGGTGTCGGTCCATCATGACCAACTTGCAGCCGCGTCCGCTCCTTTGCAGCCGCTTCCCGGTCCCCGGCTGTCGCCGTGTGGCCTACAGCCTTCAGGCCCTGTGCTGTTGCCGCTATCCATCCTTGCCGGACAAACTCCGGTGAACCGATCAGCCGCACCGTTTCCCATCCACGTTCAGCGGCGCGATCAACCATGGCCTTGATCGCCGCTGGGCTCTCGCTGCCAGTGCTGATGCTCAGGAGCTTGTCGGTGAAGGCAACTTTCCCGGCCTGGTCCCTGAAGTGATATTCCTTCTCGGTCAGGCCGATCCGTTTGACATTGAAGCGGTCTTCAAGCGGCGGAATGGCGCGGCGCTTCTCGGCGGTGTCTCCTTCCGATCGCATTGAATTGATGTCCGAGCCAACTCGTTCTTCTGACCGCGGGGCCGTGCCGCCCTGCTTCGCTTCCGGCATCGCGCCTGATGCGCGCACCTGTTCGGGTGGCTCGCCAGACGCCGTCCGCGCTGAAAAGCTTGTCGTCCGACCCACTCCGGGCATCGCCCATTCCGCGGTCTCGCGATCAAACGTCTCACGGTAGGCATCGCTCTTCATGCTGTCTGCAACCAACGCTTTGGCTTCGCTCGCACGCGGGTGCGGCGGAAACCCGTCGATCAGCAGCAAGTCCCGGCTGTCCTTGACCGCCAAGCGGTCAAGCGCCGGGCCATGCAAGTCCTTGATGGTCAGGCCCGCGCTCGCCATCGTCGCGTACCGCCCAGCAATGCTGTCGGCCGCATCGTCGCGTCGGCTGGCGTACTCCAAGGCCTTTCGATCTTCCTTCGCAGCTGACCGCTGCTGGTCTTCGGCATAGGCCTGTTCAGCCAGGCCGGCGTACTGCGGCGAGACCTCCCTGAGCGCGGTCCTGTAGGCCGGGTGCTGTTCAGCGGTGTCGCCCATCGCGGCAGCCGCACGGCCCTGTAGCACCTTGTCCGCAAAGCCGTCCAACGCCGACACGTCGCCGGTCGCCGCCTCACGTGCCGCGACCGCACCGAGCGTGCCGGGCACCAAGGCTTGAAGGCCTTCATGGCGACTGTCGATGGTCTTGAGCGCCTGTGCATCGGCCAGAGCCGACTCCGGGGTCGGTCGAGGCTCAATTGGCGGCCTGGTGCCACTGTCGCGTTTCTGCCCTGCCGTCGCCAGCGCCACGTCTGCCACGAGCGGATCAATCGCCGCCTGGCCCTTGGCTGCAGCGCGTTGAGTCTCAGCGACCTGTCCTGCCGGCACGCTGGCCTGTGTTCGTCCGCGGCCCTTCATGGCCTGGCGACCATCGAGGTCCAGTGAGTCGGGTTCACCGGCCTGGCCGCTGCTCTGGCCCGCATTGTTTGCGTCTGAGGCTGCGCTCATCACAGGCTCGCTGCGGTGGTGCCCTTGCCGTTCGCCGCGCTGCTGCGCAGACTCACGAGCATTGGCGCAGCCGCATAGAACTCGATCTCGACCCGTCGGCTTTGCGAGCGATCGGCGGGACGAAGCCCTGCGAGCGGATCGCCCGCGCCTTGCCAGGTCAGGCGAAGCTTGTCCTTCGACACACCTGCCTGCTGCAGAAACTCCGCAGCCGCCTCAGCACGGCGGCGCGCGAGCGCCGTTTCCTGCATCGAGTCACCGGCGGCATCGGTGCGTCCGCGGATCATGATCACAGCGGCGTTTTTGGCGCGCCGGACCAATGCTGCGGCGTCGGCCTGTTCAACGCTCCAGGCTGCAGATCCCATGCCGAAGGGGACGACAGCCACCAGGTTGCCAGCGGTGTCAGCGGCCTCAGACGAGGGCACGTTGGCCATCGCAGCGCCCGGCTGCGGCAATGCTTTGTTCAGCGAAGTCGCGACGACACCGGCGCGCGCCATCTCGGACACCAGGATGGTGGCTCGACTCAGGTCGCCCTGGCAGGCCTTCAGGTCGACTGCCGCTCGGGCGTTGACCGGCCGCTTGGTGGACTCATCCACCGAAGGCGGCTTCGGGGGCGTCGAGCACGAGGTGAGCAGCAGCGCGCCGATGCCGACGCAGCAGGCGGTGTGGGCTGTCGTCACCGCCTTGTAGATCGTCCGTGAGATGGGCATAGCTGTTACGCGGCGCGAGCCGGCTCCAGGTTGGATTGCGGGTTGAGCGTCTGGTCGACGGGGACGATCGTCTGCGCCGAGGCCACTTCGAGCGCCTCGAAGAATCCGGCGACGAAGGACTGCACCTGCTCAGGTGAGGCATCGGCATTCAGCTGGGGCAGCCCGTGGAAGTCGACCGCGATCTGGTCGAGGCCAAACTCCTCGTCGTCGCCGGCCAGGCGCACGCGGTGCTCCACGCGCGCGCGATGTGTAGCGAGATCGAGCTCAGGTAGATCAGGCGGCGGCATGAGCCTCTCCATGAAAACCGGGTCGGTGTAGTAGCGGATCTTGTCGGCCAGGATCGGTTTGCAGTTCTCCAGGATCAGCACTTCGCGGTCCACGCCCAGTTCCTTGAACTCCTGGGGTAGCAAGAGGGCGCGTCGTTGCGAACTCTCATTCGTTGACTGCGAGCTACCGCCTCCCTTCGCGCCCGAACTGCTGGACCGGCCGCGGCTCTTTTCCTGCTGGGTGAACGTGCCGAGCATCTCGCTGTACTCATTGGCGTCGCGCTGCTCGCGCGGCGCGTACAGCACCTGCAGCGCATGGTTGGTTGCGAAGGTGCGGGCGTCGTGCTGACCGTAGACCGATTCGAGCTGGCTAACCGCTTGAATCACCGTCACCAGGCGCAGGTTGTAGCCGGCGAGGTAGCCCACGGCGGCGTTCAGGATGTTGATGCGGCCGAGCGCGGTGAACTCGTCGAGCAACACAAGGCACTGGTGCTTGAGTGCCGGGTTGTGCTCGGGCAGTTCGGCCGTGTTCAGGTTGATGAGCTGCGCGAAGAACAGATTCAGCAGCACACGCGCATCGGCGAGCCGGTTCGGCGGGATGCAGACATAGACCGTCATGCGCTGGCGGCGCACGTCGGCGACAGAGAAGTCATCGCCGCTCGTGGCCGCATCCACCAGCGGATCGCTGAAGACCGTCAGCGGCGCGTTCAGCGTGGCCAGGATGCTCGACAGCGTGTTGTCGCTGGTGGAGAGGAAGCGCATCAGGGCATCAACGCAGGCGTCCGACAGCGGACCCTTCGGATGCGAGCAGCCCTCCATGCGCTGTTGCATCAGGCCCTGCAGATGCTGCTTGATGGGCTGACCCTGGCCGCTCGACTGCCGCAGGATCTCGCCGATCGTGCGCGGCAGCTCGGGCGTCTCGACCAGATACAGGGCCAAGCCGAGGAACAGGTTGCGCGCGGTGTCGTTGAAAAAGCCTTCGGTGCCGCTGCCTTTCACGTCCGTGGGGTAGAGAACCTGTGCGATGGCCAGCGTGTCGCCGACGACGTGGCGGTCGGCGAGCCGAATCGCGCTGAGCGGGTTCCAGCGGTGCGAGCGGCCGTCTTCGGCAAACGGTGCCCAGGCATAGACGGACTGGCCGTGCGCCGCCCGAAAACCCGCCGTGATCGCCCAGTTCTCCGACTTGATGTCGACGACCACGGCGCTGCCCTGCCAGGCCAGCAGGTTCGGCACCACAACGCCAACCCCCTTGCCGCTGCGGGTCGGTGCGCTGAGCATCACCGACTGCTTGCCCGGCAGCGTGAGGAACTTGTCCCGGTACTTGCCGACGATGATCCCCTGACCACCCAGCAGCCCGGCGTCGCGCACCTCGATGGCGCTGGCGAAACGCGCCGAGCCGTGCAGCTCGCGGCGCTTCTGCGTGGCCGCTGCGATGCCCATGGGCACCAGCAACAGCAGCACGAAGGGCGGGATCATCAGGGCCAGCTGGAGCTTCTTGCGCTCCTTCGGGTCGGCCGAGTATTCAGACCAGAAAGCCGACATGGCGCCGGCCGAGATTCCGGACGGCCGTTGCTTGTGGAACAGCATGTAGAGCGCTGCACTGCCGTACACCGTGGCCGCCGCGGTGGCGCCGAGGTAGGCTGCCACGCCCAGGGCGATGAGCACGCGCTTCGCGGTGGGCGACACCGCACCCGCGTTGACGGCGCGCCCTGCCGGCGCTCCGGGTACCGCACGGGTGGCGCTCATGCTGCCTCCCGCCAACGGGCCTGCGGGTCGTAGTGGATGCCACTGATGAAGCGCCCACCGGCATCGACGCCGAAGTGCACCACGACATCGATCACCGAACGCGCCAGGCGGTTGATCTCCGGCATCGTCATCCCGCCACCGCCTGCCGACTCACGGACCATAAGCGAGATCTGCTCGAACGCGAGTTCGCAGCTGCCCGCATGAACGCTGGTCACGCTACCCGGATGTCCAGAGGCCGCCAGGCGCAGGAAGTAGAAGGCTTCCTCGCCCCGCATCTCCGCCAAGAAGATGCGGTCCGGGCGCAGACGAAGGCAAGCTTCCAGCAGCAGCTTTGCCGACACCGCGCTCGCGCCCTGTCCGCCCTTGGAATAGAACAGGTGCAGCTTGTTCGGATGGCTCGGCAAGGTCAGCTCGGCCGCGTCCTCGATGGTGATCAGGCGCTCGGTGACCGGGACCTCCTCGACCAGACCCTTCATGAAGGTGGTCTTGCCAGAGCCCGTCTTGCCGGCCACCACCATCGTCTGGTGCGACTGGACGGCCAGGCGGAAGAACTCGACGAACTTGCCGTGAGCCCTCAGCTCCAGCAGCTCGCGCTCGAAGGGCTCCAGTTCGCGGCTGGTTTGGCGCACCCGGCCGAACAGGCCTTGGGCTGCGAAATCTTCCAGCCGGCGCACCTGCATCGAAGGCTTGCGGATGCACACGCCGATCTGGTCGGCCGGCGTCGCGCTGGGTTGGACGATCTGCACGCGCTCGCCCGTCGAAAGTGCGGCGCTGAGCAGCGGGTTCTGTTCGTTGGTGTGCTGGCCGGTCAGTGTCGCGATGGCGGTGGCCAGGCTCTGGCAGTGCCGGAACGTGAACTCGGGGATCTCGTGGCGCTGCCAGACGCCAGCGCGCTCGACGAAGACCTCGCCGGGCTGGTTCACGCACAGCTCGTTGACGCGGCTGTCATCGAGCATGCCGCGGATCGGCTGCAGGAACTCTGTGACGGTAGCGTCGGACCGAAGGACGGAGGGAACGGCCCGCAGGGCGGGCGCAGCGCTCATCTCGGCTCCAGTGCGTAGACCTTCGAGAAGTCCACATCGCGGGCGACATACACGCCCACGACGCTGCCCTGGTTCTGGTACAGCAGGGGCGGGATGTTGATCGTCGCTTCGAGCACCTTCTCGGCGAGCTTCGAGCCGGCAGCCGTCGTGCTTGGGAGCAGGACGGTTGTGCTGCCGGTCACCGGGTTGGAGTCGGTGGCCACCATCTTGACGGCGTCATCGATCAACGACACCAGCATGGCCGCGCCGATGCGCTCCGGCCAGCGGTTGTCGACGTAGCCGCCGATGCCGCTTTCGCCAAGGGCTCCGGTGCCGGGCGAGTCCAGGTCCACCGTCACGCCGTTCGGCGTGCGCAGCCGGGTCCACAGCACCGGGATGCGAGTCACACCTGGCCGAACCTGCACCACCCGGTATTCGCCGTCCAGGTGCGAGCCGCGTTCGGCCAGCACCACCTTGCCATCGTCCGAGAAGACGTTGCGCTGGACCTGGCAGGCGACGAAGCCGCTGGTGGCCGAGATCACCCGTGTCTTGAGGCTGCAGGTGAACAGCACGCCCTTGGGCATGGTGAGGCTGCGATTGCCGAGCTGGCCGGCCACCACGGTTGGCGTGGCCGATCGCTCCATCGAACCGAACAGCGCGGGGTTGGCCTGGACCGCCGCGTTCATGTTCGTCCCCGGCAGGACCATCGCGGAGGCGAGAGCTGCGGCCGAAGCCTTGTCGCCGCCTGCGGCCTTGTCGGTCAGGCCCTGCAACTGCCCGAGCATGCTGCCCAGCTGGCTTTGATAGCGCCGCATGTTGGCCTGGGCTTCGCCAGCGATTCCGGGCGCTGGCGGCGGATCGGCTGCTGCGCCTTGCTGCGATGCAAGTGATCCACCGCCGGCGCCGCTCGGGCCGAATGGTGATTCGTCACCGACCGGCACCGCCTGCTTCGTCGGCCGACCACCCGCAGTGCCTCGAACCGGGATGGCTGTGGCCGGCGCGGTGGCGTCCGCCTCGATGCTGGGCACGCGGGTCTGATCCACGACCGGGATGGCTTTGGCGACCGGCACGGGTGCCGACACCACGACCGGCGGGTCCTGGAATTTCAGCTTCGTCACCGTGGCGGAGGCCACGTCCACGGCCGCCTCTGGCGGCGCTTCCTTCTTGCCGAAGTAGCGCGTGGCCGCAAAGCCCAGCGCGCCCACCAGCGACAAGATCAGCACACTCGCCGCAATGATCGGCTTGTGGCTGGAGGCACCGCCTCGCGGCGTCAGCGAGGGAATCTCTGGCTCGCCTTCGAGCCGCTTGAGCGTGTCGGGGGCGTTCATGGCACGGGCCGGTTGGCGGGCTGGTTGGGTGTGGCAGCCTTGACGACGCGCGCCACGCCCGGGACGGTGGTGCCGTCCTTGGGCGGCACGCCATCGAGGTCGAAGGCATCGTTGATGATCGCGGCGACGCTTTCACCCAGGCGCAGGACGAAGCGGCGGCCGACGCGGTCGGCGACGAGCAGGTCATCGGGGTCCATGCGGGCGTTGACCATTTCCTCGCTGCCGTCCGGCGCGATCTGGAAGACCGTGGGGATGGGCCTGTTGTTCGGGAAGCTGAAATAGGTCTGCGTGCCGTCATCGAACACCATGACCGGCACGATGTCCTCGGAGTCCTTGCCCGTGGCCACCGAGTAGGCGGAATTGCGGACCAGGGGCTTGGTCTGCCAGCGGGCGTCGATCAGCTCCCTGGCGGTCGGCAACACTGGGGACGCGGCGACAAAGATCGGTCGCGGCACCATCGGCGCCGCAACCGTCAGGCGCATCAGCGTCAGGCCTGCGCCCTCGACTGGGTGCAGCAGGAAGGCGTGCCGGCGGCGGTCGGTGACGACGATCAGGTTCGTCGAGGTCGCGCCCGACTTGGGCTTGACGAACAGGTCGCGCCCTTGTTTGGCGATGCACCAGGTGTGGGTCTCGTCGCTGCAGTTCGACCCCTTGCCGCTGATCGGGATGCCGACGATTTGCTCGTCGTCGCCGAGCACGATCTGGGTGATCTGGCCACGCCGCACCGGCACGTCCACCACCATGTCGGCGGCGAACAGCACGGTCCGCAGACGCGGGTCCGGTGTAGTGCGCTGGCCTGGCTGGATCGGCTGCGCGGTCGCAGACATCAGCAGTGCCGGTGCGACGAGCGCAGCGCCAAGTACAGCGACAACGCCGAGCGGCGCGATCCAATTCGAGGTGGCCTTCATGATGCGCCGCCTACGACCGTGTCGGCGGGCTTGGCCGGCGCCACCAGGTCAGCGTCGGCGCGATAGCCCGTGACGACAAACCCGAATGGGTTTTCGATGCGATCGGCGGGCTTCTTCATCGCGGTCGGCCGGTACTCGTAGCGCACCGTGGACACGAACCGCGTGGTTACCGGCGACTGGCCCTGCGTCGGTCGAATCTGCCGGTCGAAGGTCACCACCGCTTCGCCGGACTTGCCAGCCACGGGGGATCGGGTCAGCCGCACGGAAACCACCGTCACCCGGTGTTCTTCCTTCGCTGCAATGACCGCCTGCATGGCCTTCTCGCCGGCGAACTGACTGCCGTAGGGCGCCCAAGTGTCGGGGACCGTCATGCGCGCGACCTGGTCGTAGTCGCGCTGCAGGAGCTGGAAGTTATAGGACTCACGGGCTCGCACGAACACGGCGGCGTTGTGCTGGTCCAGTGCAGCCAGCGCCGGAACGTTGGATGCGTCCAGCGTGGCGACAACACTGGTCTCGCCCGTGGTCCGGTCCACCACGACCGGATACGGCGCCGGCGGCGGCCGCAGGCTCTGGAACGTCGCCATGCTGAACCCCAGCACCGCCAGGACGCCACCGATGCCAGCGGCGATCCAGCCACGGCGGCCCGAGGCGATTGCCTGCGCGATGCGGTCCTGTTCCCAGCTGTTGGCCGCTGCAATGGCTGCAACGGCCTTCTTCGAGAGCGGCAGGCGGTCGGTCTGCGCTGCATCGGGCAATGCAGCGGCTTCAACTCTGTTGTTCACAGCCAGTCCTCAGTCTCGAATGAAGTCGGCGAGCCGACGATTGCGGGAGGCCTGCTCCAGCTGGCCCTCACGGGCCCGGGAGTCGGCCACGCGCTGATCCGCTTCGGCCAGGCCGCGCATCAGCTCGATCTGGCTGACCTCGTGCTGCAGGAGGGCGTTCTCCGCACCGATGCGGGCGGTGACCTCCTGGATCTCCTTCTGGTCGGTCGTCGCACCGGCCCGGCGCATCAGGCTGTTGATCTGGGCCACGCGGTCCTTGGCCTTGGAGAGCGCGTCCTCCATGAAGGCCTTCTGCTGGTACGGCTTGGCCAGCGTGCTCTGGCAGTTGGTGCGCTTGCCGGCGTCATCGACGTCCATGCAGTTGTAGGTCATCTGGGCGTCGCGCAGCGTCTTCGACGCACCAGCCAGCGTGCCGTAGCCGCCGGACTCCAGGCTGCGAACCATCGTGTTGGCTTCGCGCGGGACGTAGTTCTGCAGCGCCGGGTTGTTCAGCACGTCACCCAGCGAGCGGGCGTTCGAGATCGACTCGATCTGCTGCCCCAGGCCCACGATCTGCTGGTACTGGTTCTCGATCTGCGAGATCCCGTTCATCACATCGAGAACGGCCTGGATGATCGCGGCCACGTCGATCACCGGGATGCCGGCGCGAGCCGGCGCGCTGGCGCACATCATCATCACGCCTGCTGCGAAGGCTGCGAGCCCCGAACGGACCTTTGAATGCTTCATGACCTGTACTCCCGTGGTTTGCAAATGAGCTTGAAAAGACCGCTGACCCGTCACGTCGAAACTCCGCCTCGCTGGGCGACCCGCTGATACGCAGCGCGAGCGCCACCTGCCACCGCACCGCCTGCCGAACCCACGGCGCCGGCCGCTCTGCCGGCGACATAGGCAGCACCGCCGCCTCGGGACATGCTTCCGCCGCCGCCTGCAGCACCGCTGCCGCCTGATCGACCGCCGCCCATCGCACGCATGGCGACCATCGAGTTCGTGACCATCTGAGTGCCGCTCTGGATGGAAGCACCGCCTGTCAGGCTGGACGCCAGCGAAGGCGCCTGGAAGAGCACGATGGCCAAGAGGCACATGACGGTCAGATAGGTGCCTGCGGCTTCGAGCGCACCCACAGACCCAGGCACGCCAGCCACAAAGGCACTGCCGTCCGCGATGGCGAAGAGCACCTTTTCCGAGATGTACAGAGACATCCCAAGGGCAAAGAACACGAACCACGACAAGACAACGGAGCTGAGAACGAAAGACAGCCAGCTATCGAAGAAGCGCGCGGTTGACTTGAAGAGGAGACACAGGATTGCGAGGGGGCCGATGGCGAGCGCAAACGTCAGGATGAGCTTGCCCAGGAGCCCGACGAACGCGCCGAGCACAAGGAAGATCGTTGTGCCCAACGAGAACAGGATGCTGGCGAGCACGAGGTCAAGCCGAAACATGCCCGCGTCCTTCCAGAGCAGGGCAAGTTGCTCGTTCGCCGCCGTGTTGGCCAGGTCCAATGCGCCAAACGCGGTGGCGGCTGCGGCTGCTCTTGGTGCGACAAACAGAACTGCCAAGCCGTCCTGCAGGCCGGCAGCCCAGGCCACAACATTCCCGCTGTAGTACAGCCCAGGCAGAGCGAACGACAGGATCGCGCCAACCTTGACCATCTTCCAAGCGAAAGTGCCAACCGGCTCGGACGCCTCACCGCGCATCACTGCGAGGCCGTAGATCGCTATGTAGATGGTGACCAGCGCAAGGGCCACCGGCACGAGACCCGTAGCCAGGTCCGCGGACACGCGCGCGGCGTAGCCGAGGAAGAACGTGTTGAACCAGGCTTCGAGCTTCGCAAACATGGCGGCTTACTCCACCGTACCCATCGCGCCAGGCGCGCCGGCCGCTGCGGGCTCACACTTGCGCGACGTCGCCCGAGAGTCGCAGTGCTGCCAAACACCGCCAAGCTTCACGGTCCAGAGGCGCGGTCGTTTCGTCGTTCCGAGGCTCGAAGGCACGCAGCCGCTTTCGGATAGGTAGGTCCCGCGGCACTCCATCAGGCCCTGCTGGCTTTCGATCATGAAGACCTCGCCAGTAGCAGAAGGCGGAGGCAGCTTTGCCCCGCCTTTGACGTAGCGTTGCGAAGCCGCCGTGAGCGGTGGAGCTTCTACAACCGTCTTGCCGCTGACCAGGCGGACCGCCTCGTTGCCGGGAAATGTGGGACTCGTTGGCTCTGCATGCGTGGCCACTCCTACGAGCGCGAGGAGCAATCCGACCGCGACTGTGCTGGGATGAAATTTCATGCTGCCCTCCGGGCATGGCTGCGCCGATCGCGCACGCGCTGATAGAACAAAGGGAGCCAGGTTGTCGGTGCGTCACCGAACTCAGCACGAATCTGGTCGAGCAGTTCGACGTTGTCCGTGGTGGAACTGAGGACGGCCAGGAAGTCGTTCATGCCGCCAAGGTCGAACTCGCACTGAACCGAGTCCGTGCCCTGCTTGCACAGAAAACGCCGCGATCCCGTGGCGCCCAGCGACTTGACGATGGCGAACTCGGCATCGGTCAGGCCCAGGCCGCCCACGTACTCGTCGCGGTCGGCGTCCGCGTTGGGCAGCACGAGCTTGGTGACCGACTGCTCGATCATCGTGCGACCGTTCTCGTTGGAGAGCAGGTCAGCGACCTCCTGCGTATCGAACAGGCCGAGGCCGTTCATCTTGCGGATGGTCTTCTGCTTGTGCTTCACAAACGGCGCGAAGGCCGGGTCACCGAGTGCTTTCCAGCACTCCGCGACGTGATAGATCATCGGCTCGCCGTTGACCAGCTCGTCCATCACGTTGAGCAGGTACATCATGATCGGCGTGCGAACGTCGGGACTGCTGAGCACGCCCGTGTAGTCGAAGCCGATGGCCATGTGGCTGCGCAGATCTCCGAGGCGATCGTCGGCCATGTCGAAGACCCAACCCAGCTCGCCACCGCGGCACCACTTGCCCAGGCGGTCATAGAGGCTGTTGGCGCCGGAGCGCGGCAGCGACTGGCGGACCGTACTGAACCACCGAAGCTCGGGCTTGAGTGCAGCGACCGTCGCAACGGCACGCGCGATGGCCTCGTGGTCGTTGGGCAGCAGCGGCATCTCGGGTGACGCGATGCACTGTTTGACCAGTTCGGTCCAGAAGCCGATCCGTTCGGGCGTCACGTCGCGCTGGAACGGGTTGCAGCCCGTGGGCTGGTTACGGTCGAACGTGTAGAACACACCACCCAGCGCCCGGATCACGATCTCGGTGTCGCGGTCCAGGCTGAAGCTGACCACGCGAGGCCTGACGGCCCACTTGGGCGTCAGAGCCAGCAGGCCGGTCAGCAACGTCGTCTTGCCCGAACCCGTCGAGCCGATCACGATAGTGTTGCCGGGCAGCTTCTTGCCCTCGCTGTCCTCGCCCTCGGGGCTGGCGTGCAGGTTCAGATAGAACGGGTTGCCGGCAGGCGTGCGCATCAGCGCCAGGGCTTCGCCCCAGGGGTTGCCGTCGCGCTTGCCGCGCAGGAAGTTGTGGCCGCAGGTCAGTGCCGCGAAGGCGCGACTGCTGATCGTGGCCTTGCGCGGACGCCACTGGAAGTTGCCGGGCTGCTGCGAGAACCAGGCGGCATCGGCCACCAGGTCCACGGACACCAGTTCCATCGCGGTGGTTTCGGTCAGGGCTCCGACCGCACTGGCCGCACGCTTGCCGCACTCGTCGAGCGTGTCGCCGAACACGGCCAGGGTGTAGCTGTACTCGCCCATGACGAACTGGCCATCGCCCAGCTGGTCGAGCGCCACGTCCATCGCTTCGATCTGCGTGACCACCGCATCGTCGGACGCGAGCAGCTGGTCGCGCTGTGTGGTCAGTGCGGCCATCGCCTGCCGGCGTGGCAGGCTGGAGAAGCTCTGCGTCTCGATGAACTCGGAATCCTCGTACAGCAGCGCGCCGAGCGTGCCGGGTTCAACCTGGCCGGCGAACTCCTTGATGGACAGCATCGAGGCGTACCGTCGGCGCTCGCCCTGCCGGATCTCCAGCATGCCGCCGCCGAAGGTCAGGCGCGCGTCTGGCAGCGCCTGGTATGCGGGACCGGTGGGGAAGCGCACCTTGCGCCACACACCGTTGATCAGGAAAGAGAACAGCTCGCCCGACTCCCAGAACAGGTTCCCGTCCTGTTCGTAGCAGCCAAGCAGGGTCGGTCCGAACTCGCGCAGGCTGCGCTCGATGAGCGCGCCCTGCTGTTCCATCGTGGCCAGGGTCTGGTTCTGGTAGTCCGTCAGGCTCTCCTTCGTCCTGGAGGCACGGACGCTGCGCTTGGCCAGCTCCGACGGAAACGGCCGGTACAGCAGAGTGATGTACAGCTCGTTGGACATCATCGGCGCGACGCTGATGCGGTCCTGGTAGGCCTTGGAGAAGGCTGCACTGAACTCCGGCCCGGTCGCATCGGTCAGCCGGTCGTGGATGCGCCGGTGGATGCGGTGGTGATAGACGGCCGTGCGACCCGCAGGCAGGTTGCGCAGCACATTGCACCAGGCGTCATGCCGATCCTTGACGAGGTTGAACTCGGCACTCTCGAAGGCCACGCCATCGAGACGCCAGACCCGCAGACAGTCGCCCGACCGCGTTGCGGTGTCGTGCTGCGACAGCGGTGCGCCGATCGAGACGAACTCGCCAACGTTGGATTCCTTGCCCGCGCGCTCCCAGTAGCGCGGAGTGGCACGCTCGGGGCTAACGACGCCAAACATGACGGCCCCCTCGATAGCCAATGGGCGCATAGCTGCGCGCCCCGTTGCGCAGCACCCGGTTCGGGTTGCGCACCGCCAGCTTGAGTTTGAGGACCATCTGCGTGAGGCGCTGGTCGTCGCGGCTCGTGACGATGCGCATCCAGATATAGGCCACCGCGAGCGAGCCGAAGATGACCGGCGCGAAGCGCCAGTTCACCATCGTGGACAGCCACATGCCGGAGATGAATCCCGGCAGCAACAGGACCACCAAGGGGACCAGCGGCACCCCGAATTTCATCGGGGGGCGGGTGGCCCCTTTGAACACGGTCTCGATCACGGCTCAGCCCATGAAGACTGCAGCGATCGCGGCGGCTGCGCCGGCGATGGCGCCACCGAACAGCAGGTTCGACACGTCGCGGAAGCTGGCGCCGGCGAACATGATCTTGTAGCCGGCCATGCCGACACCGACCGTCATCAGCAGCAGCGTGATGGCCACGACGGTGTCGCGCGCGATCGTGGCGCCACGCACGACCGGCTCCAGGGCCTGTGCCATCGCGGGGTTGGAGGCAGCGAGCGCTGCGCCGAAGACCAGCAGCGCCATGACGGCACGGGCGGCGGTGATGGAAGGGATAGGGCGGACCGAACGTTGATGGCGGCTGAGGTTCATTGCGAGGCTCCTGGGTTGACGGATGCGGTGACGGGGGCGAACGAGAAAGGCTTTGACGACCACGCCGCGAGGACCTTGCCCACGTAGCCGTGTTGGTGACCGGTCAGGAAGTTGCCGGAGTAGTAGCAGCTGAAGGCGTCGCGAAGAGCGGTCTGCTTGGGAGCGCGGCGACTTGCGCGAGAGAAGCATTCGCCCAAAATGCCCTGCATGGCGGTGAGATTCGCGCAGGGGTCGAACGCGGTCGAGGGACTCAGGCCGTAGCGCTCAAAGTTGCGCTTGTTGATCTGGCCGAGCCCGACGCTGTAGTTCCATCCGGCCGCTTCCAGCGCGGCGACCGTGGCCAGGGCCTCGGGAAGATTGGCAGGCTGGCGCACGAGTGCGCCGCCAACCACGCCAATCGCGTATGGGTTGCCGCCGCTTTCGACCTGTATCAGGGCGCGTGCCGTGTCCTGCGCCACCAGCGGCGCGCAGGTCAGCACGAGGGCAGCCAGGTCAATCACCCGCCGCCCCCTTGGGCGGCTGCTGCCGCAGCAGCGGCCTCGGCAGCAAGCCGGACCTGTTCACTGATGACCCACGCTGCGTGGTCGCGGTCGAACCGCTCGTCCATGGCGTCCGGCGAGTTGGCGAACGCCGCCTTGGCTGCGGGCAGCCACTCGACCACCGAGTCACCCGACGGGGACCACCAGGTGCGCGACCACGGCCGCCCTTCGACGGCGACATGGATCACGCCGCTGAAGGGGCAGCTATAGATGGGCCGGCCACTCTCGTCGGTCCCGGCGTTGGCGATGTACTGCTCCGGGCACTGCTCGGGCGCCACGTACTGATTGCCGCTCGCGCTGTCGCCGCCCATGCTGCACGTGGGCCAGCCGCGTCCGCGCGCCACGTCGCGCAGGGCCTGCCGCACGGTCGGCGTGCACTGACTGATGTTTTGCCAGTTGCCCGCCATGCACAGCAAGAGCTTGCAGCCGTCGACAGCTTGCGCAGGGCCGCTCAGCCCCAGGCCGAGACTGAGAACGAGGCCGAAAGGGGCAGCAAGTCTCACTAGGGGCCGGATTGCGGTGCTGAAATGTGCTTTCATTGCCAACCTTTCGCTGGTGTGAAGACCTGACGCCATACAGTGGCGGGAAAAGACAATGTAGCAGAGCAAAACGTGCGTGGCACGCAAAGATTATCTGTTACACGCTATGGACGAGCTCATGAAGACAAAAAGTTGCGTGATAAGCAATGAATACCCGCGAGGTGTGCGGTGAACACTCGTTCTGCCGCCTCAACGCCCCCGCCGGAGCCAGCAAAGACCGAGGCACAGGGTTCCCTAGCCGCCACCTGCATCCGGGCGCTGCTCGACAGGGCCGGCCTCCCGAGGCACAGGCACTCGGCACACATCGGCGGTCTGCTCAGCCTGTCGTACCACCAGGCCCACCGGCGCATGACGGGGATCGCTCCGTGGTCGCTGGAGGAGCTTCAGACGGTCGCGACACACCACGGCGAGACCCTTGTTGACCTGTTCGGCGAGCAGAAGTCAGCGGACTACGAGACCGCGCTGCTCATCGCCGGGCCGCTGCGCGTCACCTGCCGGCTCTGGCCAGGTCAGCCCCTGGCGCAGCATCGGCCAGGCGACCTCATCGCAATCAAGGGCGGGTCAGAGTGGGTGGTGATGGTGGCCGGCGACACGCCGACGCCGCAGGCCTGCACCGTCAGGCGGCTAATCATTGAGCCCAAGCCAGACCGGCCACGCCGGTTCGCGATCCTCGACGACGACATCGACGTTGCCCGAAGCCTTGCGGCCGGCCTAGTCGAGCTGGGCTTCGAGGCGACGGCGTTTGCGACCGAGGCGCAGCTGGAAGCTGCTCTGCAGTTCGACAGCTTCGACGCCTACGTGGTCGACTGGGTTCTGCCGACCGGTACGGCCGAGGCGCTTGTCGCCAAGCTGCGAAGCCAGAGCGCCACATGCCCCATCGCGCTGCTGACCGGTAAGGCGGGCACCAAGGATGTCGACGAGAAAGCCCTCGTGGCGGCCATCGAAGAACATGGGCTGCTGTTCCTGCAGAAGCCGGTGACCGCCTCGATTGCCGCGAGTCAGTTCAGTGCCGCTTTCGCAAACCGGTGATCAGGCTTCGCGCTCGTCACCAACAGCAAGCAAGAAGGTTCTATCGCGCATGGCCAGTGGAATCGGAGCCGTTGAGGCCGACGAACTGATTGACCGGAAGCTCCAGCGCTCTGGCCAGTTGCACGAAGCGATGGCGGAGACGCTCGCTCTGGACGACGAGGGCCTTGAGGTCATTGATCTGCACGGTACGGATGTCGCGACGGCCGCCATCGGCCTTTCGATGGAGCACGGGGACTCTCTTCTCGTCTTGATGGCGCGCGGCAACCCCAACACCGCCACTGCGACGCTGCGCATGCAATTCGAGTCCATGCTGCGGGGCGCTTGGGCGATCTACGCCGCGACAGAACAGGACATCGAGGCGCTTGAGCGCGAACTCACGGTGGAGGCCGACGCGCAGGCGCGCAAGGTGGCCGTGTACGGCGACATGCTCAGAGCGTTGCGCAAAGAGGGCTGCAACGCCCCTCGCGTGCTCGTCGACGAGGTTGGCCGTGTGGATCAAGTGCTGCGCCACAGCCTCAACTCATTTGTCCATGGTGGCTTCCAGCCTCTGAAGCGTCACAGCGAAGGCTTCCCGCTGCCGCTGGTGCTTCAGGTCATCGAGACATCGAACGCGATTTCGACGATGGCTGCGGCATTGTTTGCCGTCTTGGTTGCAGACGAGGGCCATCGCATGTCGCGCTTGAATGCACTCATCCCGGAGTACCGCGATATCCTGCCCGAACTCACGATCGTTCAGAAGCACCAGGCACGCGGCTAGTGTGACGCGCCGTGGTCACCTGAGAGGCCGAGTGACCGCTATCGGGCGGCAACTCGAATTTCTCCTCACGACCCCCTGCAGCCAGTAGTACCTTCACACAGCGGCCATTCGGAAGTCCAAGATTCAGCGAGTGGCGGCCACGCCGAAGCAACTGCACGAGCGCTACGGCTACCAAACGCGGCGCAGACGCTGTCCGAAAAACTGCGTTCGTGCTGCTGCCGTGGGCCTTGGATCAGCGCGGCTGAAACATGATGAGGCCCATGCCGGTCAGCGCGACGGCGACGCCCGCCACGTCCCATGCCGTCGGCCTGATGCCGTCGACGATCCATAGCCACAGCAGCGCGACGCCGATGTAGACCCCGCCGTACGCCGCATACACCCGCCCCGCCGCTGTCTCGTGCAACGTGAGCAGCCAGGCGAAGAGGGCCAGGCTCGCTGCCGCCGGAACGAGCAACCATGCG
>Ga0214921_10001695_pt1 | contig 37082 bp, 28 predicted proteins | sample LL1505_MetaG_FD_177992 | JGI IMG/M metagenome (GOLD analysis project Ga0214921, IMG submission 177992) | Freshwater microbial communities from Lake Lanier, Atlanta, Georgia, United States - LL-1505 | ecosystem: Environmental > Aquatic > Freshwater > Lake | place: USA: Georgia | collected...
ACACTTACGGCCTAGGCTTGCTGCCTAAGCTTGCGGACTAAGCTTGCGGTCTAAGGCGTTTTTGTGTTTTTCATCTAAACTATGGCAAGTATTCACGAAGATCTTTTTACCCAAATTGTGAATTGGGCAAAAAGACCTGCACCCCGAACACCTTCCGCCCTATTTCTATATGGTCCGCCAGGTATTGGTAAAACGACATTGGCGCGTGCTGCGCTTGAACTTGCTGGATATCGTGTTGTGGAATGGAATGCCTCTCAGCATCGGCACAAGGCCGCCGTAGAGCAATCACTTGTTCCTCTTCTCAATAGCCGAAATGTTGCCGATTACTTTTCGCCAGACGGCCCAAAGAATCTTGGCATTTTGCTGGACGAAATCGACGGACTTTCGGTCGGCGACAAAGGCGGTCTGTCTGAATTGCTGGAAACCTTGAAACGCTATAATGGCGATAATGCTATTATTTGTATCAGTAATGAATGGTTGGAAAAAAAGTTTCATCCGTTTGAGAAAATCTGTAAAGGAGGGCATTTTGAAGTCAAGACACCGACGCTTGTAGACGTGGAACGCATAGTAAGGACTCAGTTTAGCGACGATGAGACGCGAAAAGTAGGCGATCTTCACAAATTGGCGCGCGATTTGTTGGAAATTCATAGCGGCGATTTACGCAAAATTCTTCAATGCGTTGGTGAAATCAAAAAAGATATGGTGAGTGGAAAATTGGATGTTGCACGTGTTAAAGAAACAATTGAAGACGGACTTGCTGACGCGCATGCACTCGGTTCGAATCGCATTCGGCGTGCTGAAACGATTAAAACCGCAGTGGGGCAACTTTTGCGTGGATCATTGGATGCGACGGCCGATGTTCCTTTGAATAACAATGATCTGAATTTGGCGGGTCTTCATCTTCACGAAACGTTGCCAACTTGGATCAAAAAACACGTTGGAAACGGAGAACGTGGATATGAAATGTACAAATCTGCGTTTCAAACACTGCTAGCCTCAGATCGTCTTGATTATTATACGTTCTTTTTTCAGCATTGGACTCTGTTTCCCATTACGTATCAGGCGAAACTTCAATCCGTGAACCAAATTCTTTTTGGACAATTTGGTGTGTCCGATACATGTGCAGCAGATTGGACAGATGACAAAATGGAATACACAGCAGTGCTTTCCAAACAATCTATGTTGTACAATCAATTTCGGTACTTGTGTGAAATGCGAACGCTATTTTCAAATTTAGAAGCGGATTATGATGGCGGATTTGATTCCACCTTTTGGCGCGCGAATCTGTATTTAATCGCAGCACAGCATGAACTGAAAAAACCAGAAACGATTGGGTATGGCAAAAAAACAGACAAGGCACTTTGGGAACATACTGAATTTTGGCGAACTATGCTGCCGCGATGGCTACCTGGAACAGATGTGACGCGATTCATGAGACTTCTTCAAGCACTGGATATTTCGCATCCAACGCCATTTTAGAGGTTCTTTCATACAAAGTAAGGGTACGGATGTGCGGCTGTTGCTGCTGCTGATACTGGAGCAGCGGGAGCAGCGGCAGCAGCGACATCGGCAACAACATTGGTCACAGGGGTTGCCGATACACTTGGAGCCCGTACTGACTTTTCCTCAGCCCAACTTTTGGGCGTGAGGAAAATTGCTTCACAAATCATTGGCATCTTAGACTTAATGTCTTTGATAGACACAAGAATAGCCGGAAACGATGGAATATCTACTTGGATACTACAAGGATGAAACGAAGGCGTATCGTTAAGAACGAATTCAAAGAACTTGAGAAGATAGGGTTGGAGTTCAGCATACTGAAATGTGCGTGTTACAAATCGGTGCATCGTATTTTGATCATACTTGATCCTCCAGCCATCATTGCTTGGAATAATGGTCAGCAGATCGTCATTCTGCTTCTTGGCAGCGTCATAGATGATACTGATGAAAATCGGGGCGATAGACATATTGAAGGGTGAATAAAGTCATCCTTTACGTTCCCACGTGTTTTCATTTTTTTGTGTGGCAAAGATTAGAGTAGAAGCGCCATCTATGGCATCCGATAAAAAAGTCTGCGTTTTATTGTTTCATCGTGATTTACGAATCGTCGATCATCGTGGACTGGAAGCTGCCATAAAAACGGGAGCACCTATCCTACCTCTTTTTGTCTTCACACCCGAACAAGTTTCTGCCGATAAAAATACGTTACGATCCTTGAATTCGGTTCAATTTATGCTTGAATCCCTTGCGGATTTATCGTCGGCTATTCGTGAAAAAGGCGGGCGCATGATGTTTGCCTATGGACAAACAGAGAATGTTTTAAAATCGTTGGCACATCGCTATGATTTATGCGCCGTTATTGAAACGGCTGATTATACACCCTATGCTCTCAAACGCACGGAAACAATTAAAAAAACATTGAGCGATTTGAGTGGTGTAGAATACATTCAAGTTGCCGATAGTTATTTATTGGAGCCTGGAACTGCTACTAACAAGAGTGGAAAGACTTTTCAAAAATTCACGCCGTTTTATGAGGCTGTACGGCATCGGCACATTGATGAACCCTCTGGAACGCCGTCGCGTATTTCATGGGCTTCTCTACGAGTTGTGGGCGGAGGAAAACATAAAACACGCAAAGTACGTCGTGCAATTCCTCAAGAAGTTACATTGGAAGCAATGATAGGCAGGCTAGTTTTACACCCGAATAAAGAAATTGCAATTCACGGCGGACGCAAAGAAGGTCTGAAGTTATTGGCGGCATTGCCTCGCGATTATGCGAAAATCCATGATGTTCCTGCCATGCAAACAAGTATGCTGTCGGCTCATAATCATTATGGTACGCTCAGCATCCGAGAAGTTTATGCGAAAGGAAAAACGTTGGATTTAACTGAATTTGTGCGACAACTTTGGTGGCGCGATTTTTATGGACATATAATGGCAGATTTCAAAGGGCTGTATGGGGTGGACGCCTATGAGTTTCAACGAACGCCAACCCACGAACAGAGTGCTGCCTCCAAAAAAGCATTTCAGGATTGGTGCGAAGCAAAAACGGGCGTTCCCCTTGTGGATGCCGGCATGACCCAACTTTTATGCACAGGCTACATGCATAATCGTGTACGCCTTGTGGTCGCCTCGTGGTTGGTGAAAGATATGAATGTTCATTGGCGTTTTGGAGAACGCTTCTTTGCCAAACACTTGGTGGATTACGATCCTGCCCAGAATATGATGAATTGGATTTGGATTGCAAGTGTTCTGCCTTTTGCACAGGCTCCCTTCCGGCGTATTGATGCATATAGGACTGCTGAAAAGTACGATCCTGATGGCACTTATATCAAAAGATGGTTAGGAGATAAGACAGCCAGTCCTTGTTGATTAATTATCATGTAAAACCGCAAAGCGGTTTTACCCATACCTAATCAACAAGAACCGGATAACCAGTACGAACCGAAAATGAACCGACTAAATTGCGAAGGCAATTTAGTCGGTTCTTTTTCAGTCGCTACTGGCGGCGTAATAAAGAATCTCTAGAATTAGAGATGTCGCTCAAAGAGCAGCAAGACGTTCTTGATGCTGTTTCAGAACTTGATCTTAAAAAACTTATAGATATGGACAAAGCAGGTGTTTCTTTCGACTTAACACAATATGAACCATCCCTAGTGCTTGATCTATTTGATATTATTAATTACGAAGATTCGTTACCAATCGTTCATTTTCTTCTTGATAAGAATCCGTTAAATCGCCACAATTATGCAATGTTTGATTTTTTCTTAAATCGCTATGATCGCACAAATCATGCATCTCTTTTATATACCGCGGTTGTTGCTAAAGATGTGTATTTAGTGAAAGATCTTCTTGATCACGGCGCAAATCCAAACATTCTTTGGAATAAGGCGCGTCGCGCACCAGAACAACGCATTGCGCCGCTTTCTGCAGGTGTTCTTTCGAACCCTTACAACTTTCAAAAACGCAATAAGAATGTATTGAAAAACAATGATCCTGAATTATATAACTGGGTAGCGCCGTTGGAAGCATCCTCAACACCCGAAATATATGATCTTTTGAAAGGCGCTGGCGCAACTCTAAACTATATATTTCGTAACAAAGACATTCATGAAATATTTTTGATGATTCTTCCATCACACTATGTTCAACTCTTCAAAGACTTTTTAAAAGAGTATCATGTGAATTTGTGGGATACGTATTTATACGAGGGACTTCGAACTCGTGAAACATCTGCAGAAATCAACAAATTTTTGTGGGATCAATACAAGTTGAAATATCCATTTGAAGAATTTCACTATGATGTATCTTCACTGAAACCCATGTTGTCTCAAAAAGGAACAACTAACTCAGACTTTGGAACATGTGCTCCAGATGCGATCTTTACTATTTTGTTTGAACAGCAGGATCTTGCGTCGCATTTACTAGAAACCGATTTTTCCATATCTATGTATAATGTGTCGATCTTGCGGCAGTACAAACAGGCGCTGGATGCTGCTAAAACACGATATAGTCGAATGATTACACGGAAATTTCCCCCTTCTATTGCTTTACGACGAACCGAAAGTATATCAAACAATCTGGGAGAATCTATGCTTTATCCACTTCAAACATGCCCTGGAATTGGTGGTTTAGAAATGCGCGATGCCTATTCTTTTTTGAATGACTTACTTGTTCATAATAAATTTAGTATTCCATCGTTAACATCAAGCCCATTTACACTTTCTTTTATCACACGTCGTCGTCAAATTCCGAAAGATGTAAATTTTTCAACCCTAGTTGCTCTGTATGCTAATATTGAAACAGAAGATGGTAAAACACATGCAATCGGTTTTATAAAAAACGACGATCAATGGTATTTTCTTGACAACAATATTGGATTTCTTCATAAAATGAAAGACAATGATTATGTACTATCTGTATTTTTACCTCGATTTCTTTGGTCAATTGTTCACGACTCTGATAAAAACCCTGAAAAATCACTTTTTTTTATTCCAAATCCACATGCAGCAAGTGATTTTCTGAATTACCAATTCATTACACTTGGGGATCGGTTGTATCCAAACAGGGCGCCTCCTGTAGATGTTCTCCAAGATACAGCGAGTATCCGCAAACCGCATTCCATCATTCTCTTTTTTGCCACGGATCCTGTGGCTGCTGCAGGTGCTGCTGCAGGTGCTGCCGCAGGTGCTGCTGCAGGCTCAACTGCACGCCGACGACACACTACACGAAGGAAACAAAGGAAACACCATCTATCTAGAAAAAACCTACACGTGTGTAATCGTATTCCCAAGTTCGTTTTCATGTAAGAGGTGAACCACTTCTAGATCACTTGTCCGCCCAATTCGCACTGCCCTTCCAACTATTTGATCCTCGAGTTCTGCGCTCATTTTATGATAAAGCACAACATGCGAAGCGCATTCAATATTCAGTCCCGCCCCCATATTCTTCGCATTCAAAAACAGCACATTGTATTTGCCGTCTTTGAAATCACGAAGAAGTTTATTGATTCGTGTCTGTGTGCCACTGAGTGTCGCAAACGTCAAACCTGCTTCCCGCATTTCTTGTTCCATTAATCCAAACGATGCATCATAATTGCTAAACATAAGAATCTTTGCGTCTTTGCGAGTATTCAGGAAACGCAAAAATGCCTCTTTTTTATTGGGCGGTTTGTCTACTATTTTATTCTTTTCGTTATCATCTTCATCTTCCTCTGAATTTCTAACAACTTTAATTGACTTAATATCGCGAATGCGCTCACGACATAGAGGGCATGATGATGCGCGTTTCAGACTTTCGCACAGGCACAGAAAACAGAAAATTTGCTGGCAACAAGGTGTTACCGCTGTATTCTGAACTTCGCAATAACAAATGGGACAATTCGAGGAAGCAGAACTTTTAACGCGATCTTTAATCGTCTGAATGCGGCTCTCAAGACTCGCGATCTTTTGTTCACAGGCCTCCAACGCCTTTTGTTTTGCAGCATCACTGCTGTAATCAAGTCCTTTCTTATATTCGTGTGTGTGGCGTGCTTGCTCCAAATCGTGCTCCAAGGAAGCAGTCACCGCGTTACTAATCTCTTCCTCCGATTGTGCCCTCATACCAATCATATCTAGCGCACTGCGCAGATCACCGGCATTCAGACGCTCCATCATATCGGGTGAAATCATGCTGTCCAATACGCGAATATTGGCGGGCGTTGCACACAAAACGTTCATGTGCCGAATAACGGGAGGTGTAAAACTAGCCTTGATAAATTCTTCATCGCTCTGTATAATCAGTCGTGCACTATGAAACGTTGCACCATTAATATTGTATCCTGATGCAGATCCACATCCTGCCATGCGCCGCACTATATTCACATGTCGCACACCCGGAATGCTCAAATAAGGTGTGCCTGCAAGAAGCCGATACACTTTTTCAATGATCGGCGCCGGTGTCGACGGCAGCGGCGAAAAATGCGTCACCAAGTTGAAATAGGCGCCCGTCGAAAACAAAAGGTTCATCCAACTTGCGCTAATAAACCAGTAAAAAAGGCCATGGAGTTCATCGTGAAGGGTCGACAAGGAAATGCTGTCGGCTTCATCAATGAAGATGCGACGCCACATTAAGGTGTGAATAGGGTGCGTCGCGCGCCAAAGATTGTACATGGTCGCACTCACAAAAATAATATCATATGTTTCTAGTGTGTCTATAAAATCATCGGCTGTTGCATCACTTCGTTTCTTAATGAATTTCGCACGAAGTGTTGTATCCCTGCTCACATAGGTCTCCCATTGAGACACAAGAGCGTGTGGAATTATAAATAAGGATGTGCTGACCTCGCGAAGCGTGCGTCCTGTTGCATGTAGACGTAGTTGGGAGCGTTGACGAAGCAATCCGACATCGCGTCCATCCCCCAGACTGCCATTTCGTAGTGAAAATTCAGTGTATTGTGCCGGCGGATGCGGCATTTTAACAAGGGACAATGCCGTCAATGATTTGCCAGATCCTACATGATCGCCTAAAATTCCGTGACTTGTGAAAAAAGTCCCTCCATCAGGCTCTCCTGGAATCGGTTCAACATTCATTCCTTGGGTTTTGGCTTTTTCAAGGCTGTGTGCAGCAGCGAGTGCTGCTTGTTGGTGGGGTAGCAAAGGGGTCTTGATCCATTCGGGGGTCGCTGTTCTTATAGATTCGCTGTTTAGCTGTTGACTATACAATGCCTCAAACAAGCTCCAGAGTCGCTGTCGCACCACCAATGACATGGAATGGGAGGTGTCTATTAATGGAGGGATTGCCCTTTTTAGATCACCAGGGCAATTTTCAAAGGAGTGTCTTAAAGAACTGCTGCCCTGCGGCGGGGCTAAAGCAGACTCCCCGTTTTCCTTTTAAGAGAATGACCGCCGAATGGCCTGCTACACTTCCTACAAGCCGTATGATGCCGTCGGTGAGCGTAGTCACGCCGACATTTAATCGTCGGCGGTTCCTTCCATGGCTGATTGAATGTTTTAAATCACAAGATTATCCTCTTGAACGCATCGAATGGCTTTTTTACGACGACGGAACGGACAAGATCTTGGATGTGCTGACGCCGCATATGAAAGATCTGAACATTCGTTATTTTTCATCCGACGTAAAGTTGAATATTGGTGCGAAACGGAATTTCTTGAATGCACAGGCACGTGGTGAAATCATAGTAACTATGGATGACGATGATTATTACCCGCCCGAACGAGTTCGCCATGCCGTTGGCGTTTTACTGGGGAAAAAGGTGGAAATAGTTGGGTCTTCTGCAAATCACATGTATTACACCGACGATGGCAGTATTTGGCAATCGGGCCCATATGCCACCAATCATGCAACGTTTGGTACTATGGCGTATACGAAAAAATTCGGCATTTCGCATTTGTGCGATGAGTCTGTAACATTTGCCGAAGAAGTGAGTTTCACAAAGACCTATTCGGAGCCCCTGGCGCAACTGGATCCGCTAAAGGTCATGCTGGTGATCGCGCATTCTGAAAACACGTTTAACAAAAGCAAGTTGCGTGATTCGCCTAGCCCTGTGTTCCGAAAGACGGCGCTCAAACTGCGTTCCTTCATTCGCAAAGCCGATCAGCGTAATTTTTATGCCACGGCGTAAGTAGGAATGGCAACGGCATCATCGTTGTATGAAAATATTGGAAACTTGCGAAACTATGTGGCGACGCAAGTTCCCACGACATTGAGTAGCAGTGGATTTACTGGAAAACTTCTAATGGGACTTGCGATCGGCTTTTTCATCTATGTGCTCATTTTGCTTCTTACAGGAAAGAAGATTGATGTATCATGGGCAGATCCACGCCCGAAATCTATGATAGTCTTATCCGATGCAACTCGTTTTTGGGCACCCAGTTCTGTCTTTACAAATCTCACAACGAAACACGATGCGATTCCCGAGTTTCCGAGCAGGGATTATTCAATGTTGGCCGATTGCGTCCTTTTGAACACGCGTGAGTTTTCCACGACAGAGGGCCCTTGGCGGCACATTCTTCACCGCGGATCCAATGATTTAGAACAGACGACAATAGGCGGTGCTGCCCTATCAGGCTGCTCTTCAGCAGGTGTTGGCAGCAATCCCTTACCTCCATTCGGATTGCCGCGTCGCATGAATCCCGGCATATTTTTGGATCCCAATAAGAATGATCTGATTATCTTCGTTGATACAGAGTCTGGATCTCAGTCGTATCGCGAGTCGGTTCGCATACCCGATATCCCGATGGACATTCCCTTTCGTCTTTCGCTAACACTGAAGAACCAAGTCTTGAATGTCTATTTGAATTGTCGCCTTGAAATCACCAAAGTGCTGGATGGTGTGCCCCGATCTGTGGAAAATCGGTGGTACGGACTTGCCGGAGCCGCTGCTGCACAGGCACAACTCCAGAACCTGTACGTATGGAGAAGGGCGCTTCAAGCCGACGAAGCAGGTGCCGCGTGCTCGTCACCGCCCGTCTTTGATAAGAAACGTCCGCTGTGTAATTCGGCTGATTCCGTCGTCAAGCCTGTTGGAAACACTGGTACCGGAGAGCAACAACAACAAAAGGGCATGGGATACGGCAATGCACTTGATAAATGCGGTGTGTAAATGAGATAGTAGATTTTTGGCGCGCTTGGAAAAACACACGCCAAAAGTAAGAAGTAAATGAACGGCTTAGTTCCCAATACATCGTTTGTCGTGAGTGGTGGTGGCGAAATACTTAACAAAGTCGGCGGCTGGCGCGCGGCACTTGGTATCGCAGTCATAGTCTTTGCGATCTTAATTGGCGTTCTGGTCTATTTCAAACCGAAAGCACAGGATGTTGTCGTCATGGGTCCCTACGTCTTGACAGGTGCCTCCAACAAGCCAAGCGGTGAGACACTTCAGACCCTTTTTGATCAGAGCCAACTTTCCAATCTTGGAAACAACTTTACGTTCAGTGGATTTGTTTACATGGACGATACAAATGCAGAACGCATTCCACTCGCAGGACCCAAAGGAGACTTTCGTTTCAAACAACTGATCCAGATCTTGGGGGTTGGTGGAATCGTATGCGACCCGATTCATCAAATGCTGCGTGTTCAAATCAATCCACTCACAAGTTCTGCTATTTTGAAACGCGAGGGTCCCGTGAACATTGATGTCGACGGATTTGTTGCTGCACGATGGAACCAAATCGCCGTTTGCATTGAAGGACGCAGTGTTGACGTGTACTTGAACGGCGTGTTGGCCAAATCGGCGCTCCTGGAGAATGTGCCGGTCTTGTATCCTGTCGGCGTGTTGCTGGATACTAGCCCGGATTTCTCAGGCCAGGCAGGATTATTCCAGGCATGGCCGCGACGCTTGACGACAGAAGAAGTTGCACGCAACTACAAACGAAATGTAGACATGCGCGGAAAACCTCGTATTCCGGATCCGGTCTTTTCCTTGTCTGATTTCTGGAATCAGTTGACATCGCAGTTCTGTAAAATTGGATTTTGTGGTTATAACTTCAGCGTAGGTCCGCTCCAATATGTGGACTACGAATACGCCTAGAAAACTTTGCCTTTCACTAAGTAGAAGATGGATCAAGTTCGTAATTTTACCAGCGCAAATCGTGGTGGTATAATGAATGTTGTCTACGTTGCGGTATTTTTAGTGGCGCTGTACTATCTGTACAAGTTTCTGACAGCCGGTTCCGATCTGGAAGTCAGCCTCCTGGATGTGGAGACAGACGCCAATTCTGCTCAGTCCTTCCCCCTTCCCGACAGCCCCCGTGTGCGTGTTAAGAGTGGTGGCGAGTACACGCTGAGTTTCTGGATGTACATCAACTCGTGGGATTACCGCGCGGGACTCGCAAAGTCTGTGCTCCAGATCGTAGACTCCGGCGACAAGCAAAATGCACTGCTCACAACGATCCTGTACCCTAACGAGGCCAAACTGATGGTGCGTGTTCACACCGAGTCTGCCATGTCGGCACCGACGACGGATTACACGCGCTACACCAATTTTGACCAGCTGCTGGGTGGTGCTATGGGTGCCAACATGTTTGCCGGTTCGGTCGATTCGCCCATGTGCGACCTCGCGGACATTGATCTCCAGCGCTGGATCAACGTCACGATTAGCGTCAATGGTCGCATCGTGGACACGTATTACGACGGAAAGCTGGCGCGTAGCTGTATCCTGCCCGATATCCCGATGGCGCCGAATACGGGTCGCCAGGCAATTGCCATTGGACAAAAGGGTGGTTTTGCCGGCAAGATCAGCGGTATCCAGTTCTTCGCCTACCCTCTGACCCCGGATCGCATTTACTCCATCTACCAGAGCGGCCCTCGCGGCGCCGCTGGCTTCCTGGGTTACATTGCCGAGAAACTCGGTATCAAGATGACATATGCCGGTGCAGGTGGTGCCCAAAAGAGCGTTTCTTTCTAAATCCACAAAAATCTAAAAGGAATTAGGCAAATTTTTGATTTCAAACAATTGAATTGTAGGAAATCATGATCTAAGAATAGAGGAAATGAATGCTGCTCGCAACATTGGTGCCGGCGCCGCTTCCGGTGTTTTAGGATATCTACAGGGAGCTGGGCTCATCCCCCAGTTATTATTCGTCGTTGTGGCGCTTCTTGTGCTATATGCATTGGTCACCGTCCTGGAAAAGGTAGTGGAATCCGTCACGAAGTTTGATCGTCTGAGCGCTGTCCTGATTCCTGACACAACTCCTGTACAACAAACGATTCTCCAGGCGCCTAATTCTGGCACGCCGCTCATCTACAATTCCATGAATGAAGTGAATGGCATGGAGTTTTCGTATTCCCTGTATGTGTTTATCAACCCCGAGACGTTTGAGGCGTCGTCGGCGGACAGCTGCGGCGCGCGCACAACTACAGATGTTAAGAAACTCAAGCACATCTTCCACAAGGGTGGCAAGGATCCGTTCCCGCTGCTGGCTCCTGGCCTGTTTGTGGAGGGCAGCAAGAATACACTGCGGCTGTACATGAACTCCGCGACCAAGTGGGACAATTACGTGGAGATCCCGAATGTCCCTGTTGGCAAGTGGTTCCACCTTGTGATCGTGCTCAAGGGCAAGTATTTGGATGTGTATGTAAATGGTAATGTGACGGTGCGCCATGAATTCGCTGTCGTCCCGAAACTCAATTACGGCAATGTGTACGTCATGTATCCCGCGAAGTTCCCCAAGAATCCCACGGACAATGTGAATGCAGGCTTCGCAGTGGATGGTGCAATGAAGGGCATGGTATCGCGTATGAAATACTATGCCTTTGCACTGACGTATAGCCAGATTGATTCGCTATATCGCGAAGGACCCTCCAAGACGATCGTATCGCAGACATACACTGAAACCCCGCCGTATTTCCACGATGACTGGTGGGTGACGCGGTATTAGACGAATTAGACCTATAATAGACCTGTCCTTGTTACCAAAGTATCGGGTAAACCCGCCTTGCGAGTTTACCTGCACTTAATCAACAAACAAACAAGAACAAACAAGAACAAACAAGAACAGGGTAACCATTGATTACTTCGCAAACTTCAATCCGCCCAAACCATTGCTGATTTCTAGGAAATTCAACGTTTCCACAAACGAATCTAGTTCATATGTATAATTGGCTAGCACAGGAATGGGGAAAACATCCACATCCATTTCCAGTCGGTCAATGCGACTCGTATTTAGCGTACCCGTCGGCTGCTCAACGCTGCTGGCATCCAAGGAAAAACTATAGGCATGAAGCGGCCACATTTCGGTCTGTGTCGCGAGTCCAAAATCATTAAACGGCATGCCGTCTCCTTTGTGATAACGAAACGGCACATAATCTGTGAAATAGCCAGAATCCTGCGAGTCAAACAGGGGTTGACCATTCGCCGTTAGAAAGACGTTTCGCATGATGCCTCGCTGGAGTCCGGCTACGTTGAGTCCTGAGCGACCTAATAAAACCAAATTTCCAGATGCGTCGTAGACTGCTGCAGGCATTCCAGTAAGCGGATAACAGACAGGCCGCTGATTGGCGAGCGGATACATCCAATTTGTCAAATTGGTAGGCTGATTTCTGTAGGGAATGGCGTCGCTTCGACGCATGAAGAAGACAAGGCGCGATGCAATGTTGTGAACATCCAGGCGATATGTTGCACGAGTATTGATACCTGAAAAGATGAATTCTTGAACCTGTCGCACATTGTATCGTAATGTCTTTTTGGTAAAGACAAGTTGTTCTTGTTCCCGTAAAAATGTATAGGTTCCTTCCAACGTCGCATTCAGTGGCCAGCCATCGTTGAAAGGAACACCACCGCTAATATCTGTCAAAAAGTACTTCATGTTTTCACGGGGATCGGTATCCGCCACATACAAGTTCGCAAGGCTGTTTGGCAGTGGCCCATATAGCGCAGGATTCCAAACTTGTGTATATTGGTCGCTTGGAATGTAGGGAAGTCGTCGTACACCTGGCCGAACACGTACACCACTCGGATCCAGCAAGGTGTACAAATCGCGAATCGGTCGCATCAAGATCTGAATTTCGCTGTCGTGGTACTGAAGTCCTACAAGCGGCAAAGAGTTCGCAATAAAGTCACTGAACCAGAGTCCCAGCGGTACCCGAATAATGCGACCAGGGATGCTTGGCGCGCTGTTTTGAAAGGGTTGTCCACGCCATGCGACGACATTCGGATATTTTGGGATTCCACCCGATAGATCTGCATAAACTCCATTCGCCGGATCAAATAACTCCGGCACATCGCCCACCATCACACGCCATTTAGCATATTTTGTATTATCAAGATCCATGAGCGCCCGTGCACTTATCCAATCGCTGCTAAATTCCTGAATTTTCTGGCCTCCGATCGTAAAGGTAATCGTATCAATCAAGCGTACACCAATCTGTCGTACCCATTGAAATTCATATGCCCGATCCAGCACCAAATTACCTGATGGATCTTGTGTAATGAAGGCTTTGCTGAATACATCGGGCAGCGTGAATCGGAGAACAAGATCGCTCAGCAAATCGCCTTGCCGCGGAATCTTGGCTTTCAGCAAAATCGGTGCATCAGCCTGTAAGATTCCTGGACCTTCTAACGGAATCTGAATCGGTTCCTGACTGAAATGTGTATAACGTAAAAAAGACTTGTAAAACCACGTGACTTGTGGGTTTCCATTAACTATGACATTTTCATTGCCATAGCAAACAAGTGATAGCAAGCCGCCCGGCATTTCCCTACTTGAAGCAGACTAAGTTTTCTTGCGCATAGAACGCTGCTTCTGCTTCTGCCTCTTCTGCTTCTTCCCCTACCCTTGTTAGAATGAGTGCCTTAGGAAACAATCTTTTGAATGGAAATATGGGTGCGAGCACCATACCTTCTATTCCCATTGGCGGCACAGAAGGTATTGCCCCATGGCTCATCGTCGGTGGTATTGTTGTCTTGGCGGTCATAGTTGCACTCATACTTCAATACATGGAAGTCGTTCAATGGACTCTGCCCGCGTGGACAAATGCGCCCATGACGTGGGTGCCTGGTTTTGGGGAACCCCGTCGTCTCAGCGATTGGGGCGAATTAATGCCCGTGGACAAATCGGTCGCGGGTGCTTCTCCGGCTGCTGCTGCAGGCGGTGTGCCTGGTAGCGTCCCTAGTGGCCAAACATGGTGCTTTGTCGGCGAAGATTTAGCAGGTCGTTGGTGCGTGAAAGTCCCCAACCCACAGGCGTGTTCCCCAGAACGCGTTTTCAATAATCGCGCTGACTGCGAATTAGTGCGTGCTTCCCACATGCCACTTGGCATCGATACTAAAGGTGGTTCTGCTATGTTGCCGCTTTCGGCTACGCACAGCGCCTGAAACCGCAGCGTCTAACACGGGAAGAAAGACTCTCCATACATTTCAGGAATGAGTTTCTTATCGCGAGCAGCGTTTCGCCTGGTTCACGACCCTGAAACAGACAAGGCGTATCAGGATCAGTTAGCAGCAGATCGTGAGACGCGCAAAAAAGCCATTGAAACATGGCAAAGCATGTTGGATCAAATTAATGACGAAAAACATTCCAAAGAGATCTTGCCGGAAGACCTAGACTACATGAAAAAGTTTGTGCGAGATCGCCTGGCATATTTGCGCGAAAACACGTCACTAACTGCTACACAAGTAGAGGCGCTTAACGATAATAAAGAAACACAGCAATTTGAAATCATGGATTCGGCGCTGCACGCTCGTTATACATTCAAGACGTCCATGCTGGAACGTAAGCAGAAAATGAAAACGCTTGTGGAAGACCTTCAACAGAAAAAGGAACCCGTGCCATCCGAAGTGGACAAGTATTTCAAGCTTCTGGATGCCTCCCTCAAATGGTTTGAAGACCAGAAATTTGTAGCACCCGATATTTATGAAGACAAACGCAAGGAGGTAGAGGAAAAAGCCAAAGAACTGGGCGCAGCAGCACATTTGGATTTTAGTTCTTCAAAGGCGCTCATGAATTCCATCATTACAAACAATGCAGTAGAGTCTGAATCGTTTGATTTCAAAAAATTGTTTAGTGAAGTTTTTGGTTACGTGGGAACTATCGTGCTTGTCTTTGTTCTTTTGCTGGGTGGTGTGCTTGGTGCTTCATTGGCGACCAATCTGAATATTTACAAGCCCAGTTTATTCCGAATCTTGTATGCGATTTATGGATTTTTGTTTTTCTTTATCGTGATCCCATATGTTATTGGATACCGCTATTTCTGGCTGGGAAAGAAACCAAAGTTCTACGGCCTAATCCCACTTGTTCCTTATCACTTTGATAATCCGATTGCTGCTTTTTTCCTGAGTTGGATGAGTTATCGTCCCGATGACGCTCGTAACTTGAAGGAATGGGATCTGTAATCTGGTATAACTGCCATGATGCCTTATTTTTGCTTTGAATAGACATAATATCCTATTCCAAACAACCCTGCGATTGCCAGAGCGCCCACACACATGGGTGTTGAAGAAGAAGGCGGCAGTTCCACATGCGTCATGTTTGACAGCGAACGCATATTTGCGATAAACTGGTCAAATGAAATAGCCTGTTTTCCAAGTTTTTCATTAACTTTGTTGTGTAGTTCAAAACACCAATTGATCAACTCGTCGCGGCTTCCCACCACATTTTCCACCGGCACTTCCTTCAAGAAATGTTGATAATGTGTTTTACAAATGGGACACGGGATCACATGCGCCAACGAATTAAAGAAACTCGACGCTGCAATCTTTTCTTCTTGGCTTGGATTCGGTGAGTATCCGAGCGTGACTATGTGCATAGTTGTCCAAAAGATCGGTCCCCAGACCGACGGGCTCATTCCAATCGGTGGAAATCTGCGCACGCTAGACATTCTTACTTTGGGCACATAAGTTCCGCATCAGTACCTAAACTCGCCTTTCGTAAACGATCTAAGATGGAGTGCGCCAATTGTGGCAAACTAGGTCATACATTCCGGGATTGTTGTGAACCGGTCACATCGTATGGCATTTTAGCAATTAAGATGACTGAAGGTATCCCCCATTATCTGCTCATCCGACGACGAGACAGCCTTTCCTATGTGGAGTTCTTGCGTGGAAAGTACAAGATGGATAACATTGACTATATTCAATTGCTTATCAATGGAATGACAATTGCAGAGAAAGAGCGTTTGCTTACACAAGCCTTTGATATGCTGTGGGAAAATCTGTGGAATTCTCAAAATACACGGCAATATCGTCAGGAGTACGAAAGTGCCAAGCGGCATTTTGAACAACTGAAAAACACAGGGGATGTTTATGGGAAACTCCTTTCCCGCTACATTGAAATATCAGATACGGCATGGGCTGAACCTGAATGGGGATTTCCGAAAGGCCGGCGAAGTGTTCGTGAAACCGAAGTAGATTGTGCCCTTCGTGAATTTGAAGAAGAAACGGCACTTTCACGCCGTATAGTTCACCTTGTGGATGACGTGTCTCCTGAATCTGAATTGTATGTAGGGACAAACGGAATTCCGTATCGGCAAGTGTATTTCATTGGCGGCTGTGCTTCCAACAGCACTGCAACACATCAGCCTTCGAATCGTGTCATGAGTCGCGAAGTAGGCGACATTGGATGGTTTCTATTTGAGGAGGCGTACTTGAAAATTCGTCCCACAAATGCTGAAAAGCGTGCTGTTTTGGGACGTGTTCACCACCGCGTCATGAGAGAGGGGCTATCAGACAAGATCGCAGGTGCTCTGGAATGGAGTCGTGGGTGAAAAATGTTTTGCCAGTCCTTGTTGATTAAGTATCATGTAAAACCGCTTTGCGGTTTTACTTTCACTTAATCAATAAGAACCGGATAACCAGTACTGGCGTTTCGTGTTGGATATTCTGAATATCCAACAAAATCCTAGAACCTAGCGAATCGGCGGGGAATAAAAAGACTCGTCGTCAGCATAAGAACTAAATTGATAATCCTCAAATAGAGGATGGCTGCTGTTCCCATTGTGATTACAGATGAACCCGTAAAAGATCCTGCGACGCGGGATCTTTTACGATCCAAGACTCCAGAGGAGATCAAAACCATTTGGCAAACCTTGTCGACAAGCGTGGATGTTTCCTATCGCGACGAATTGGTGAGTGAAATGATGCGTCGTGGCATAAATCCACTTGAATGGCTGCGGGAACGCGATATGGAACTAGGATTGTATCCTGATGCCGAAGACCCCGAATTCGCACGTCGGCTTTACAAAAAGACCGAATTTGCTTCCCTCAGCAGTTATGCCGTTGCCGAGGACACATGCTCCAAATCCCGACAAATGTTTGAAACGACGGCGGTTCAGCGTCTTGTTGCACGATTCCTTCACCCCAGCACTCCTTACAGAGGTCTGCTGCTGAATCATGGTGTTGGTGTTGGAAAGACCTGCTCTGCCATCACCGTTGCCGAAACCTATTTGGAGATCGCCCCACACAACAAGGTGTTTTTGCTGGCACCGCAAGCGATTGCCGATGGATTCCGTAAAACGATCTTTGATGTAGACAAACTTGTCAAGCTGACCAAGGAAGAGCAGGTGGACGCGGGCGGTGATGTGTGGAGATCGCCTCAATGTACCGGTATGACCTATTTGCGTCTGACGGGCAACGCCGGCAACGAGTCCAAGGAGGACATTGAGCGCGATGTTGCACGAGTTGTTCGTCAGCGCTACAAGATTATGGGATACTTGGCGTTTGCTAACTGGGTTCAAGGTGAAATGGATAAGATCCCGTCGCATATCCAGGGCGCTGCACGCAAAGATATGATCAACGCCATGCTCATGGATCTGTTTGCCGACCATTTGGTGATTATTGACGAGGCACACAATTTGCGCGATGCAGCCGCCGATAGCAACATAGTGGACGATCCCGATGCCACCGCACTTAACGAGGTCGAAGAGGGAAAGAAGCTGACGCCTATTTTGAAACAGATTCTGGAAGTATGTGAAGGTCTGCGCCTGCTGTTGATGACAGCCACACCCATGTACAATACGGCTCCTGAAATTCTTCATTTATTGAACTTATTGATCTTGAACGATACCAAAGATCGCAAACAAGAATTAGTATCACGCGATGTTTTTTCCAAAGACGGAAATCTTATTGATGGAGGCGCCACTATTCTGGCGAAATACATTAAACGCTACGTTTCCTACATGCGCGGCGAGAATCCAAATACGTTCCCGCTTCGATTGACGCCACCAGAACATGCAGGGCAAAAGTTCATGGATGAATATCCTGGGTACAGCATTTCACGTCGTGAAGGTGAAGTTGTGCTGACGGAGCGCGATGTGGATATTTTGAAGGAATTGCCGCTCATCGTTCATAAGTTGGGTGCTGATTCGCATGTTGGTTCAGCGCTGCTGCGCGTCATTTCTGAGCATGTGAAGCGTGGCGCCGCTGCAGGCGCAGCAATGGTAGAAGAAGGCGGCGGCGCGACAGAAGTTACCGACATGATCCTTGATAACTCTATGCAAATCGGAAATTTGCTCTATCCTGACGGAACTTATGGCAGAACCGGTTGGAATTCGTATTTTAGCGCACAAAATGACATTTTTGCGGGGAATAAAGTTCAGAGTTTTTCTTGGATTGGTGAGGAACCGATCGAGTCTGTATTCGCTGGTGACGGCCTCCGTATGCATGCCCCCAAAATCGCCGCCATCTTGGAAAGCATTCAGAAAGCGAAAGGCATGAGTTTTGTCTTTTCGCGATACGTCCAATCCGGTGCGCTCCCCATCGCTATCGCACTTGAACTTGCAGGATGGTGCCGTGTGCTTGCCGATGGAACACCTGCGCCGCTGCTCCGTCGCGCTGCAGGCGCCCCCAAGCCCAAACATTTCTACATTCTCTTGACTTCCAACAGCAGCATATCTCCGCAGTTTAAGGGTCTACTCGAATATGCGACAACGCTGACGGGTGAACAAGCGGCAAAGGGTTCCAAAGTAAAAGCCATTCTAGGTTCCCAAATTGCGAGCGAAGGTCTTGATTTGAAATGTATTCGTGAACTTCACTTATTGGATGGCTGGTATCACTTGAATCGCATTGAACAGATTGAAGGTCGTGGTGTGCGGTATTGCTCCCACGTCCAATTGCCGTTGGAAGAGCGCAATTGTCTGATTTACTTACACGCTGTTTCTGTACCTGATTACGAGACGGCAGATTTGTATGCCTATCGGCTTGCCGTGCGCAAGGCGCAGCCCATCGGCGAAGTCACACGACTCATGAAAATCAATGCATGGGATTGTATGTTGAATCGCGACGCGATCTTGCTACGCGATCTGGGAACAAGACGCATAGTGGATGCACAGGGGCGCGTGATAGAAGAATATGAATTGGAGGATCGCCCTTTCACAAGTTTCTGTGATTTTAGCGACAATTGTGAATACAAGTGCGCCAATAAATTGCGAAAGGAGGAAAAGGCAACAAACAAAAGCACGTATGAAGAATACGATTATCGGCGCAAATTTGCCGAAAAGGAAGAAATCTTGAAATTGTTGTTTGCAGATGAAACTGCTCTGCCGCTTTCTACATTGAAGGAAACAACCTTTCGGGATATGCCTTGGTCGATGGCGGCCATTGGATTGCGTGATATGCTAGGTCGCATTCGCATTCGGCGCGACGATGGAATCGGTGGAACGCTTGTACTGAAGAATGGCTACATCGTTTTCCAGCCTGCCGAAGTGACGGATGTGGATATTCCTTTGGCGCTGCGGTACGGACGAGCATATGGACATTTGGCTCGCAGCGTGCTGCCAACACGCGGCTCCATTTTACAAGTGGCAGCACCGGCCGTCGCGGCGGCTCCAGTTATATCTACGACAACTGCTACTACTGCCGGTGCCGCTGCTGCCGGTGCTGCTGATGCTGCTGTAGCCGCTGCAGCTGCAGCAGCTGCAGCAGCCGACAAGCAATCCAAGGACGATTTGGAAGATGAACGTACTCTGCGCGATGCAGCAGAGAACAGCTTGACACACTGGATGACGATCGTTGACGGCTGTATGAAGACAGAGAAGGGCGTGATTCCTGCTCCCGAAGGATTTGATCTGAAAACCTTCCTTGGATGGCGATGGGTGCTCTATCATTTCAGAGCGCTCGGCAAAGATACGGAGTTGTTTGCCGCCAAATGGTGGATGGACAATCTGTGGTCACCTGCGCAAAAGATCGCAGTTTTCAAAGACTGGACTGCACGCTCTGCAACTCTCACAGGCGTAGAAAAAGAGTATGCCGATCTGTGGCGTCCCTCTGAACTCTTTTCCAAGCGAAGCACTAGTGGATTCTTGGTGTTTGATCCCGAGAAAATCGCTAAGAAAGAACCGCTGCCCGTTCTGCGCTATTGTTTCAACCCTCGCACAAGCGACGTAGACATCTGCCCTTCCAACATGAATGATATCGTAGATGGTATCATTGGCGCTGCGCCGCATCGTGATGACGATACAGGTGAAATCTACGGGTTCTTGACAACGAATAAGGGTGTTGTTATTTCCAAAGCACTTCACAAACCAACGGCAGGAGGATCGTACAAGGGCAGCGAGTGCCAAAACAATAGCGTGTTGGCGGGTCCTATTCTACGCATTGGTAGCGCGACTCAGCAAATTATGGAATTGGCTGGCACAGACCCGATTGTTTCGCTATTGCTGGATGTGCGCAAGGACACAGAGCCACCAAAGGCAGTTCGCAAAACGCGTCAGACCGATTTGGAAGCACGATTTGAAGGACATGCAAAGGCGGGTAAGGAAGCACCGCAGCACGTCGTGGATCTGACACACAAACAAATTTGTCCCTATTTGGAATTCTTGCTACGCTACATGGATCGCAAGAAGATGGGCGGAAAGCGTTGGTTCTTGTCCCTGGTCGAAAACGCACGTTCTGGACCGAAGCGCGCTGAAATGTCTTAGTGGCCAGCCTGTTCTTGTTGCTAAAGTATGGGGTAAAACCGCAAAGCTGTTTTACCTACACTTAATCAACAAGAACCCGTATAACCAGTACGAACCGAAAAAGAACCGACTCTTTAGTCTGTTCTTTTTCAGTCGCTACTGGCGCGCCAAAGTTGAACCCTCTTTTTCTTACAAGTCCACAAGTAGAGGACTGCCATAATGTACCACACGATTTTCCTTGATGAACGTATCTCTTTGCTGCCGACGGAGTTGAATCAGATCACGTCGGCAGAATCTGTTCGGGAAATGCTCCTGACAAAACTCAAAGAAAAGCACGAAGGCAAGTGTAATGCCAACGGATTTGTGAAACCAGGAAGCGTCGCGATTCTTGCACGCAGTATGGGTGTTGCTGAAAATGGACGCTTCACCGGAAATCTTCTGTACGATTGTAAAATTAATTGTGAGATTCTGTATCCGACGGCCGGTTCTGTCTTCGCGGCTTCGATTCTAAAGGTGAACAAGATGGGCGCGTATGCTCACTTTGAAGATGCCATCCGTGTGCTTCTGCCCCGTGATCTTCATGTTGGAAGCCTAGAATTCGACGATCTTCATGAAGGCGACGTCGTCAAGATTCGGCTGGAGCGCTCGCGCTTCCAAACGAATGATCCATTTATCATGGCAGTGGGACTTCTGGTTCCATCCGGCTCTGCTTCTGCTTCCTCTGCTTCCTCTGCTTCTGCTGCTCCCGTCGCAGTCAATGTGCGGAATAATGAATGACTTAAAGAACGTGTATAAAGAAAACATGTCCGGTGGAAGTGGTAGCATAAGTGGAAGTGGAGGTGGATTTTTGTCTCCCGAAGAATATGAACGCCGAAAAGTTTTTTTGGAAGGACTAAAGACTCTCACAAAGGCAGAGTGTATTGAGATTGTTCGTATCTTACAAAAACATGAAGTTGTTTTCTCTGAAAATGCGAATGGTATTTTTTTTAACGTTGGAATGTTGGAGCAAAGCATCTTTGATTCCCTGACACAATTTCTACATTTTACACAATCCAATCGTCGTGATTTGGCAGCGCGTGAGAAGGAAATGATTACGCTCAAAACCGAACTGATCCCTGATCTGTCTAAAAATTGAGATTCGTGTCTAAAGTCTAACCCTCTTTCTTCAGTTCAAGATGGTAGTATCTTGGAGTGAATTAATTTCAAATGCCGCACGAAACAGGGATCGTGCTGTTAATGTGGACGCGCTAACCCTTATCAGCGCTTCCAGCACCGATATTGATCGGTTTCCTATCAATGTTTCTACTTCTGCTTCTACTTCTGCTTCTGTTTCTACTTCAGTAGCAAAGGTATTGGAACCAGCTTTTGCTCCTGTTGCTCCTGTTGCTCCTGCTGCGCCTGCTGCTCCTACTGCCCCTGCCGCTGTTCCTTCATGTGTGCCAGAAAGAGCCGCCCCTATCCCGTTCCTGAAGGAACCTATTTCTCAAAAATACGCCCTGGATCCAATCGTACTTGGCATTGAAAATACGGAACCTCTTTACTCCGGTGCACCGCATCGTACACAACGTGCTATTGAAGTGGAAGAAGCCAAGCGAATGGAGTCTATGCTTGATACTCTGTACAAAACATGTAGCGGCCGAAGCCGTGGATGGACAAAAGTCGGATTGGAAGGAATGATCAAACCCCGATGTGCCAGCGGAGGTGATCTGAAGGAACTTGATAAAGCCAAGAAGCCATTTGATTGGAGCGGCCTGTTGGAAGACAAAGTACTTTCTGCTTTCCTGGATTTTCTTTGCCTCGCAAAAAAGATCCGGTGTGCCGTCTGGTTTCAAGAAAAGAAAACGATTTATCTCTATCCTGCTGCAGACGCAATTTCTTCAGGCGAATATCCGCTCTATCACGTGGATAGCGAAGGACATCTTCGTCATGGCCTGCGCACCCAATCCGATCTTCTAGCCTTTTGTGACCAAAACAAAGGAAAACACGAACACGGATGGAAACTGCTTCCGCCGACATCCGTGCTTCATACATTGAGCGGGCTCAAACTTGACGAACTGGAATCTGTTGGACTCAAACTCGGTATGGCGGTCGTTGAGGGAACCAAAGCAGAGCGCGTATCGGCAATCGCTGCTTTCAAACTGCGACTTCGGCTGGGATCATCTGGATTGCCATCGGAAGAGGAGGATGCAGTTGGTGTCGCATAATCAATCACTAAGAAATCATCTTCGTCTTCGCGAATTCGTATGTCAATTTCCATAATACCCTGTCGTTCTAACAGCGACTTAATGGCGGTAATTGCTTTTTCCACCAAATAATCACCGACGACTATGATCACATAGGTCGCAGCGACTGCCGTAGCACCCGCCGCGACTGACAAAACGATCGCCGTTTTTTGCGATCCTTTTTCAACTATGGGCTTACAAACCTGATCCCCTACAAAACAAATCGTATTCTGGGTTAATTTTCCGGCATTTTCACCTGCGATATACTCCATACCCTTTCCTGCCAAGAAACCAACGCCGTGTGCACTGAGCGATGTCGCATGGGCTGCCACATATCCGGATTCATTCAAAGCCGTGTAGACAGCACTTCCAACGACCGCACCGCTGATAGTTGCCACAGCAGGTATATTGATATTGATTAGGGGCATCCCTAGAATGACCACACAAATCGTGCTTAGCAGCGCAGAATACGAGAATATGACCCGGCGTTGGCCGGATAGAATTCCTATCATTGTTACCCGTCATTCAAAAGCAGCCGCTGACGTTCCCGACTTACCAAAACGTAAATTCATAGTCCCCAGAGATCTGACAATCGGACAATTTTTGTACGTCATCCGGAAGCATATCAAATTGCCACCTGAAAAAGCGATTTTTATCTTTATTGGTGATATGCTTCCAGTTGCGACTGCTACGATTGCCGAATTATACAATCGATTTAAATCTCCCGATAATGCCCTTCATATTGTTTATACATCAGAATCAACATTTGGATCTGAAGGTAGTATCTGAAAAACTGACACGCCGATTGCCTAGAGACAAAATTCTTAGCCTAAATAGAAAATGTCCTTGGAACTTCGTGCTGCAGAAGCCACGGCGATTGACGCCTTGTGGGCGTCTTGGGAAGGATCTACTGATGGAGAGATTGAAGCAACCTTCAAAGACGTCGATTATACGCGCTTCCTGACAGTCTTGAAGTATTTGCGGGAACTTGGTCTGAATGAGGAGCCGCACGAGACGAAACTCAATATCATGACGCCCGGTGGATTGCGTTTTACACTTACTGGCGAAAAGGCCATTCGGACTTATTGTCGCGATAATACGCTGAAGGGGAAGGCGTTTCATGTCATTAAAAAGGAAAAGAAGGCGGCTGCCGGTATGAGTGCTTCCGAGGTAGATCTGCGTGACTACGATGTACGCATCAAACTTCGTCGTGAGTTGGCACTTGATGCACTTCACCCGCAAGTACTCGAAGCCCTTGGCAATTGGGAACGCATTCCGAAGACGTTTCGCTACATGAAGCGCTTCAGCTTCCGCTCCAAAATGTACGGCGGTATCGTCTTTGATGCTAGTCTTGTGCGCTCCAGCAAAAAGAACACGCGTGGCGACTACATTCCTGGTCTCACGTTTCAAAGTGCCGAGATTGCCAAACAGCCCGTTGGCTACGAACTGGAAGTTGAGGCTATGCAAGGGGCAACCCAGAAGGCTCTGATGATCGGCGTCACGACTTTGCTGCGCGGACTTCAGCATTGCTATGTCCTGACGCGTAAATCGGTTGCAAAACAGATCCTGGAACTTCTTGCCGCTCAAACGGGTATGCCAATGGGTCGTTTCCCCGGTGCACAGCCCAAGACGCTCAAAAAGGCAAACATTGCACTGGAACCCGAGAGCGAGGTTCCCAATCTGCGCACTGGCGACTATAACGTGACTGACAAAGCCGATGGACTTCGGTGCCTAATGGTTGCTGCTCGCGATGGGCGCATCTATATGGTGGATCGTAATCTACATGTATACGGCACCGGTCGGCGCTTGAAAGATTCAGATACGGCTGAATGGGCGGGTGCCATTCTAGATGGTGAGTGGGTGACGCAGAATGCCGCTTCCGAACCGATGAGCAAGTACTTTGCATTTGACATCTTTAATGGTGCACGTGGCGAGGATGTCACGGGTCGCCCTTTCTACATTCGCACTTCTGGTCCCGCGGCGTCGCGTCTTGCTGCGATGACGGCATGTGTCGCTGCTTTTGAAGCTAGTCTTCATATAGTGCCCCGCGTTCCGGAACGGGACAAACTTTCCATTCACATGAAGACGTTTCGCATTCCTGCCGATCCCACCGATACAACGGGTATCTTCAAGGAAGCTGGTGCGATCATGGAAGGCTTGAAATCGGGCGCGCCTTATCACACAGATGGTCTCATCTTCTCGCCCAATGCTTCGCCGCTACCGAAGCGCGGTACATGGGATCAGCAGTTCAAGTGGAAACCCGCTTCCATGAATTCCGTGGATTTCCTGGTTCTAGTGGAAAAAGAGCGTACAGGCGACGGAAAACCCACTAGTGTGGATTTCATTTCCACACATTACAACGACGAAACACTTCAGATGGTTCAGTGTAAGACGCTGCGACTCTTTGTCGGTTCCAGCATCCACCCTGCCCTTGAAAACCCGCGCGATACGATTCTGAATGAGAAGCCCATTCCGAAGCCGTCAGAACTTCAGGCCGATTATCGTCCTGTTGAATTTGCACCGCAGCCACCAGATCCGATGGCATCCATTTGCTACGTTCCCATCAACGCTGGTGCGACGGATGCTGCAGGTGCAGCACCTGAAGCCCAGATCCTGGAGGCACTGGATGACAACATCTATTGCGACTCTGGTGACCCGATTGAGCATCGCACCATCGTGGAAATGGTCTACGATCCTGCAGCACGTGCTGGATTCCGTTGGAAACCGCTGCGTGTTCGTTGGGACAAGACCGAACAATTTGCTCGTGGAGAGATTCGCGGCACTCTCAACTATGAAGATGTGGCAAATGATGTTTGGTCTTCCATCCACGATCCCATTACAGAAAAGATGATTTCCACCGGCGATGTTACTGAAGATGTTGTAGAGGGTGTCGCGGCGGGTGCGACGGCTTATTACCAGCGCAAAGCACCGCAGCGCGATCTTTACAAGGTGCGGCATCTGCGTGAGTTTCACAACCAGTACATCAAGGGCATGCTTCTGCGCCGTGCACTCCCCACAAAAGGGCTTCAGTTCCTGGATATGTCAATGGGTCAGGGCGGTGATCTGAATCGCTTGGTAGACCATGCGCCTAGCTTTGTGCTTGGATGCGACATTGCCGAGACGGGATTGACAGATCCCAAGAGTGGTGCTTATAGTCGCTATCTTAACAAGATTGTGCGTTCGCGTGCGCCGCTGCCGTCCATGATCTTCGTCCAAGCCGATTCGGCGCAGCGGTATAAGGACGGCAGTGCAGGTCAGACGCCCATGGATCGCGTCATGCTTCGTGCTCTTTGGGGTGAATCAGAACCGACCGCGCCGCCGGCCGTCCTTCGTATGGCGGGTGCTGCAGCGCGAGGATTTGATGCTGCTGCTCTTATGTTCTCGCTTCACTACTTCTTCAAGGATCGTAGCGCACTCGACGGCATGCTGCGCAATCTTACAGAGACAATCAAAGTCGGCGGTCTCTTTGTCGGCTGCTGTTTTGACGGCGACTCTGTTGCTGGACTGCTGCGCGATGTGCCGTTGAATGGAACAAAGCGAGGAACCGAGAATGGAACCGATATTTGGACGATCACGAAACGATACGATAATTCAAGCGGCATTGTACCTCCTACAGATCTGGGTCTGGGTTTGCCGATTGACGTGAATTTCATTTCGATTGGTGAGACCTACACCGAATACTTGGTGAGTTTCCAGTACTTCCAACAGCGTATGGCTGAGGTTGGTTTTGAACTTTTGAATGATGATGAACTGGCTGAAATTGGATTGTACAACTCTACCAATATGTTCAAGGAGTCTCACGAAATGGCGGCGTCGCTTGGCTTCTCGTACCCCATGACACCCGTCGTCGCAACCTTTAGTTTCCTGAATCGTTGGTTCATCTTCCGTCGTCGGCGCAGCGTGGGCGTTGTCGTCGCACCTGTCGTTCAGCGCCCTGTTGTTGCCTTGGACGAAGCACCGGCGGGCTCTGTATCGGCGGCGGTGGCTCCGCCCGTAACTGCCGAGGAGGAACGTCGTCCTGCTATTCCCTTGACACTTACAGAAGAGGATCTGGAAACGGCTGCAGAAGTTGCTGCTGATGTAGCTGCCGAGGAAGTCGCCATTGCAGGTGCAGCGGGTCCGCTGCTAACAATGGCAGATGGACCTGTCTATACCTTCAACCCGAAATCCGCGGCCGCGAAGAAGACCGAGTTGCGGGAGCTTGGACTGACAGACACCGATTGGCGCAAGTATCTGTGTCCGAACACGCTCTTCATGTATCATGATCTTCATGACCCTGCCATCGTATACCCGTCACTGGAGGCTGCTCTTGGCAGTGCTCGCTATCAGTATGCATCGAACAAACCCGAACTGGGTCCACAGACCTTCTCCGTCTCCGGTAAATTGTATCAGGAAATGAAGCGCGTCGAAGATGAGTTGGTTACGGAGGGCGCAGCAGGTGCAGCGGCAGCCAAGAAACGGGCTTTGACGGCAGAAGAAAAGGTGCGACTTGTGACCGGATTCAGCGAGTCTATCAAAGACGCCATTAAACCAACGGCAATGCGCACAACGGGCGCCAAGTTTAGTGCCGACAAATGGACGGAGGAGCGCGAACACATTCTGGTGGATTACGTACGTCAGCGCTACGAGGGCGATGTCCATTTCAAGGAAATCCTTGCTGCACTGGCGGCACAGAAGGCGCTGCTTGTATACAAGGCCGCCGGTGCTGGGGAGTTGGGTGGTAGCGCCAAGAATGACGGAACAATTGAAGGTGATAATCTTTATGGACGGGCGCTAATGCGTGCCGTTGGATTCACGTATTAGACCCTTGAATCTTGAAAACGGCTAGCTCGTGTTCATTGGTCTAGAACGAGGGTCTAAGAAGAAAATGCTGTGCTCCGTATAAGAATGCGCGGCATAGAAAAATTGCTTCCAGATTTGGATTTGGACGCTATTGATCAAGAAGACAAACGGATACAGACCCGATCGTCTTCTATATGTTGGGCTTTATTTGGATGTTTTGTTATTTTTGTAGCAGTGGTATCATTATGGGCCCTTTTTCAATATGTCGTATATCGAACCTAAGTTTTCAACCAACCACAGAATTCACATCGTCTTGAAAGGCGATTCCGATAAGTAGCCATTTCTTTCTCAAATTTCGTATCAATTTCTACATATTGATCTTGAAGTGATAGAATATGTTCAATCGTCATCTTTTGAGATTCTTTTAATTCTTTTAATTTGTTATTGTCTATTTTTGTACGTTGTTGTTTTTGATTTAATTCGTATTGCTCGTTCATAATATCCTTCAGCCGGTTTACATAAATCGTTTCCAAGTTCAGGATTTTCTTGACATTTGCAAACAAGTTCATGTTGTACAATACAGGAAACGCAAACCGAACTGATTCTGGTAAAATGAATTGATTGGTTTCCTTAATTTCCTTGACATTGTTTTCGGTGCGCTCTAAGATTTCACCAAACTTTTCGCTTGCCTTCGCATCAAACAGCATCTTGCCGCTGCTGAACTCCATTTCCGATTGAATCTTGTCAAACTTGTACGCTGATGTTCGATGGGCTTCTGCCTTTGCGTCCAATTTCAAGTAATTCACGAGCGCAAGAAGAAAAGCATTAAATCCATTTAGACTGCTGACAATTGTGGAGCCGTATTCAATATCTTTTAATACAAGACTTAGAATAGTACAGACGGCTGTAATGAAAATAGCAGGAAGCATAAGGTAATTCAGACGCTGTTCACACACCGTCTTGGCTTCTGTGTACAAGATTTTTTGGCCTTTGAGATAAACTGCTATAATGTCACAAATCGTGGAATTGTTTTGTGATTTCTTTTGATAGGCTTTCAAAGCTTTTGAAAGAGGTCTGTATTGAATCGGTGGATCCAGAACTATGATTTCCTCTTCATCTTCTGGAACCAAATCATTGTCAGGATCTACTGATAGTACGGGGGCTGCTGTTGCTGCTGCTGCTGCTGTTTCTGCTGCTGTTGCTGTTGTTCCTACGGGCGTAAGACTACGCACTTTATAAAAAATACCTGGCGCAGGAACTTGAAGTTGCGGGGATATGGATTCCGGAACGGCTTGTTGCTGTTGTTGCTCTTCTTGCCCTTGCTCTTCTTGTGTTTGCCCGGCATGAGGCATTGGTTCCTGTGGCTGCTGCTGTTCCTGTGGCTGCTGCTGTTGTTGTTGTTGCTGCGGCGTTTGCATTCTAGACACCAAGTAGAGAATCAATGGCGGCAAAATACGAAGTCCATTCCTCTGATCTTTTGAAGGCACGCCTTACAATCGAACAGAAGGCGCACCTTGTAGAAGTCGCAAAATCTGTCCAAAAAGAACTTTCCGAAACGTTTTCACCAAAAGTTGCTACAAAGAGACCTTCTATTAACATAAATCGTAGTTATTGTGACCCTGGTTATACACTTCGCAGTTCGACGTCTATTCAAAGTCTACTCAATATTTAGGGAACATGAGTTTAGCTGCTTCAAGTCGCGCATCAACAGATCATGGATGCGTCGATATGTATAGTTTACTCATAGAGCTTCATCAAAAAGTTAAATCATGTGAACATCTGCCTTCCGAACAGCGTGATGAATTGTATTTGGAACTTAACAACATGATTCAAAAAAGAAATGTGAATGAAAAACGGCTCAAGGAAATACAGGAACTTCTTGCTACGCCAATCCTTGTACGGCGCTTATCGGAAGTGCGTATGAATGCGCGTGTTTTTGCTTACAACGAATCGGAAAAGCAAACAGATGCTTCGCGGGCAATTCAAAAAATGTTGAATTTGTAAGATGGGGTGTGTCCAAAGCCGTGACGACGCAGCGCATGACGATTTTTTCCCAAATATTCAGTTGAAGTTTGAACGCCTGAATGTAAAAGAAAAAGAAGAAGAAAAAGAGCAGCCCTTGAATTCACTACGTCCGTATAATGAATCTGATAATATTAACGACAAAATACGTGAAATTCAAAAACTTTTGAATTTGTGAAGATCAAGACGCGAAAAACTGAACTGCGTTGGGAAGATTCCTAAACTTCCAACAGAGTCCTTAACTATGCCCCTAACGATTACCGATGGCGCGCTGCCCTGGCAGCGCCTTGCCGTTCGCAACGTCCATCCACGCGACGAACGGATTGCCTTCCGCGAGGAAGATCACACCTACGCGATTGACGGCGATCGTACAGGTTGGATTTCGTGTACGACCTTTATTGGTCAGTTCTATGAACATTTCGATCCTGATGCCGTCATTAGGAAAATGATGATGTCATCGCGTTGGAAGGAAAGCAAGTATTATGGAATGAAACCCGATGAAATTAAGAAACAATGGAATGACAATGGGACTGAAGCGAGTGAAGCGGGGACAAAAATGCACTTGGACATTGAACATTACAACAATGCAGATCCTGTTGGAAATCTAGCAGGCGATGAATGGGAACCCACAGAAGGTTCTGAATGGTCTTACTTTCTGGCATATGATAGGAAACACCGGCGGGCGCGCGGTTGGGTTCCGTTCCGCACTGAGTGGCTGGTTTTCAAGGAAGATATTAAACTGGCCGGTTCCATTGACATGGTGTATATGAAACCGGACGGCACTCTAGCGATTTACGATTGGAAACGAGCCAAGAACATTGCGTACGAAAACAAGTACCAAAAAATGTATCCTCCTATTTCGCATCTTCCTGATACGAATTATTGGCACTATTCGCTACAACTTAATATCTATAGGCGAATCCTTCAAGAGCATTACGATGTCAAAGTGACGGAGTTGGCACTTGTTGTCCTTCATCCCAATCAGACATCGTATGAAGTGATTCAACTCAATATGATGGACGATGAAGTGGAAGCCATGTTCCAAGCAAGGCGCTTACGTATGCTTGCTGCAGCGACTGAGGTATCAACGGATGGCGATAAAACCAACAATGCTGTTGCGATTGAAGATGAATCGTCGTCAAAGAAGATGGTTATTCAGGAAGATGATTAGGAAATCTTCATAGTTGGACAATTGCGTCCAAATCGCTTCGAAATATGCGCAAGACATTCATTACAATACTCAACAAGTTGCTTGACTTGTTTTTTGATTTCGTCTTTTTTATGACCAGCATTCAATACACCACGCACTAGATCCCGTACACCATTCACATACACTTCACGAACTTGCCGAATCGCACGTTGGAAGTTCGCATCCTTTTCTTGACGTTGAAGCACTCCCTTCCATTCATTGTCATCTGTGAATTCTCCCACCAAGTACCGCACACGCAGAACTCGAAATTTTTCTTCATAATCCGGTACCTGCTGATTCAATTCTGTAAATTCACGCATAATGCGCCACGCTTCCAACAGATACGTCGTATCTTTATCTGCAGTAGGTGGATTCCGAATACGATACCCGTATCCATAATTTGTCGTTCCGCCTAGCGCCCGTACGATGTTCTGATCCATTGTCGCGGGATCCTCACATCCTGCACCGCCTACTGGTGCTCCTGCTGCTCCTGCTGCCCCTGCTGCTCCTGCTGCAGGAGCGCCCCCACGACGCAGCCATTCGAAATAATGGGGATTGTGGACAACTCCAGTCGCTACACGCCCTGTGCGCCAATCAAACGATGTGTGACACAGAGTACAAAACATCTGATCGCATCCACTGATCTTGGAAATGTTAACGCCGCATTTCGGACATGCTCGTGATTCCTTCGCAATCATAGCAGCCGTCGCAACCTTGTCAGCGTCGCAGGTATGTTCAGCATCTTTTGTATCCCCCTTTACCTCGTGACACGAGGGACAACTCCATTTCTCACAGAGACCGCACTTCCATGCCGTAGACAAGAATCCTTTACACCCTTCTGCAGGACATGCTTTTACAAATACGGCTTGTTCCTCGGCGCGTTGACGCCGATCAACGTCTGTTACACGCCCATGAGTTCGAAGTGTATTATGAGCGCGCCATCTTGCCGATTCTTGAGCCGCTAGTTGACGATGAAGTTCGCGCATTTGTTTCTCAAGATTTGCAATAGCGACTTCTGATTCTGACAAGGTGCGCGTTGCCGTAAGATATGCAGCAGCTTGCGCCTGTGTCTCTGGAAGACGCGCTTTTTCACGATCGCAAATCACCTTTTCACGATGATCCTTGTAAGTCGTCAGACGAAAAGATCGCGTGAACTCTTCGTCTAGGAAATCACGATCCCATCCATGCCCACATTCAGAATTCACACATTGAGGCACGTCGCTAATGTCTCCCAGCAAATAGGTCTGAAGACATGTACGACAGATCTTGCTGTGACAATAGGGACATTCAGATTTGGCGCGAGTGGATTTGTTAAAGGATCCTAGACATACTTCACAAATTGGTTCCGTGGTAGCAGCAGCGGACATGATACTGATATGGATCCTGTTTCCTACGAGTTTTGCTTCACTTTTTGTATATCTTACAAAAAGTGAAGATGGAATGATCTGTCTTTCTAACATGTACCTTATCATGAACATTAACGCCACCTTTAGCAACGGGTTTGAGTACACGTGCGGTCTATTCCAGTCCATCTTTGACATCCAGCTGTTTGGCGGAACCTTGTATGCACAATTTGATCTTTCCAACTTTTGCGATTTTGAACTTAATTATTTGCCGGAACATGTGCTGGAAGATCTTCGTCTAATTCGAAGTTTGACAGATGCCGACTATCGCATGCCTTATTCTGAATTTGAAAAGCTGGATGATGAGAATTATTGGAAATCACAGGCGACCTTTGTCCAAGTTTGGACGACCGCAGATCAACATGCATCACTCACAAAGCTGACCGAACTTTGTAAAGATCATGCAGTGCCCTTGCCGAATTTTGGTAACTATTCAAACGATGAAGATGGTGTTTATAGTCTTTACAACGATTGTTGGGATTTGGTTTGTAAGATTCATCATGACCCTTACGAATCAGAACTATGTCGTACTTATTTATTGGGTGTCTGTATTCACCACATGCTATCAGGAGTAGATGAAAAAGGGACGCTCAGTGCCACGTTTGAAGTTTGAAGTTTGAACTCTAGACTTTTGTTTCACATTCACCTGTCTTTTTGCTTCGGCGGGTGCCAGGTGGGCAACGCGGTTTCTTGGCGGCTTCTTCTCCTGGAACTGCTTTCTGCCTCAATGCCATAGGAGCTTCTTGTGTGACCTCTTGTACAACTTCTAGTTCTACAGGGACAAGCTCTGTATCTACTGCAGCAGGAGCAGCAGGAGCAGCAGGAGCAGCAGGAGCAGCAGGAGCAGCAGGAGCAGCAGGAGCAGCAGGAGCAGCAGGAGCAGCAAGAGCAGCAGGAGCAGCAGGAGCAGCAACCATTGCCTTCAATAGTTTCTTTCCAATAGCACCATCTCGTTTTACACATTTGCCTGATGCAGGATTTACTATTTGATCGGGGGGGCACGCCTTTTCGTCTTTCTTGTCAGCAGGAGCAGCTGGTGCGGCAGGAACAGGAATTTCATCATCTTCTTTGGTTTCAGGCACACCTCCATATCCAGTAGCCGCGATAGCAGGTGCTACAACTGGTGCAACAATCGGTTTCTCCACCGGTACATTGGACTCCAGCCATAAACGAATCGCTGCCGGCAATTGCGACTCTAGTGACACAAATGATCCATTGTCAATTCGCTGAAGCGGGATTCCTTCCACATCCAACACAACATATTGTCTCACAAATCGCTGCGCATCGCGTCCTTTCTTTGGTATACCCTTGTACCATCCCTCCAATTTCGTGGTCTTCTCCAACGAATCATAGGATGTTGTGAGAACTTCCAGATCATAGGCTTTGGCAAATTCATGCCAAAACATCGGACTTCCGTCAAACGGGATGCCGCGCAACCGCGTTGATAAATCCGCTGCTGCATGCGTAATGCTTATAACGGCCGCCGTGCGGCGCGCTAGCGCATCGCGAGAAACATCAGCTCCAAACACTGCTTGTTTGAAGACTACTGTCCAGGACGCCGGCAAATTAAAAACACTGGGCTTTTCCGAAGGAACAATATCCACTTCCTCTGGATACGTCAATCCTGCTGTAAATTGCGTCGGTTTGCGACCCATATATCCAAGACGTTTGAACAGCGGATCCGAACCGCGCCCAACCGCCGAAAACAAGACACTATCCTCTCCCTTCACAATCGCATCCAGTGGCAGCGGTTTCAAATAGGCAACGTGTTTCTCCAAAATCTCCTGTGCCTGCCCAAAGGTTCGCAAAAGTTCGTCCACCAATCGCGCCGTCATGACACGCACCGGATCTAAATACCGAGGAGTCATCGTCGTGTGAATCAGGCATCGACCTGCTGGAGACCATGTACATCCGCCGCTACAATCACCCTGTTTGCGAATCTGGAGACAATCGCGACGCAGCAAACTGGATGTACTGGAACCCTCCGTTGTAATCCAAGGTTTTGCAGTGTTTGAAACGATCGGTGTCAACAATACATCCAATCGCTTCTGTAATTCCCACAGCGGTAAACGATGGCGTGCACGGCGCAAAAGTTCAATCTGCTCCTTAACTTTGGCACCAGCAGGCGTCACATTCAACCAATTGCTAAACGAAATGCGCAAATGCTGATATGCTTCATTCAAGACTTCTTCAGACGTTGTTTGAAGCGTTTCCGTGTCAGGCGGTGTAGGACCTAGCAACGCAATGTCTGTATCCCACGGCATTTCACCTTCTCCAACTTCAATGTCAATGACTGCGCCCGTTTCCTTCATTTCCATAAAACGTGCGTGGCGTATGTCACTGCCGATCGCAAATGGCTTGAACGGAACATAGGCACCTGATCGCAGAACCAACGCGACGTAATTCCGTTTGTCGTTCACCAGTTTCACGGGCAGCAGTCCAGGAAAATTAGACAGACTTGCCAGTTTGCCATCCGCCGGCGGATATCGTGCACCCATGAACAAATCAAGCAAAGCACTGAGTTCCGGTTTCGGAAGCGCTTCTTCGCCATGAACGGACGGCACATTCGACAAAATCGTTCCGTCATCCAACAGCGGTATGTAGAAATTGCCTACTCCACGATTCTTCTTTTGACGCACTATCGCACCTACAAGACGATTGCTTCGATCGCGCAACAAGGATACTATGCGAAGTTCAAAATCACCACCCGCTCCACTTGCCCTTCCATCAAGGCGACGCACAAAATCACGCAACCGAGGCAGACCCGAGGATTCAAGCACAGGGCTCCACGGATGAACCGGTGCAATCTTGCGTCCGCAACCCGAAATAGGATTGTAATACTGCTGAATAAAGTCTGTGAGCGCGGTGCGCGCATCATCCGAAATCTTGCCGAAGGTTGGCGTTTCATATTGGAGCGCGCCATAGAGTCGTTTATCCACATCGGATGTTGAATCAAAAAATACGAGCGGATCTATGGCACCACTGGCTTCATCCTCCACTACAAACAGGAGCGGTGGTTTCTGGAAAAAATCCTTCAAACTCACACCAAAGACAGGACAATTGATTGTTGCCGGTTCATCTGCCTTCTTTGGTACCTTGATGCGAACCAGCAAACATCCCGTTTCTGTCATGAGTCGCGGAGTCGCCAACAATCCTTCAAAAAGACGCAAATCTTTGGGAATGGCTGGATTTTCTACATAATCTTTGAAGTTCAACCACGCATAGTACAATTGTTCGGCATAGGCGCGCTGCGCCGGCAGTTCAATACCGACATGCCCGCACCATGTTTGGAACTTGACTTCTTCCAAAGGCCGTTTACCGACTCCGAATTCGTGAACCAGTGTACCATAATTCGCCTGTTCGAATGCACGAACCATGACTGCTTCCTTGTCTTCAAACAGCATCTTAAACGTATCTTCAGGTGTACCAATCACCAAATCATTCGGATCGCGCACAAGGGACGAACATGCATATTGTGCAAAGGCAACAAGACCAAGAAATCCAGTTGATCCTAATCCGTAGCGTACAAAGGCAGATCCAGGTGCTTTCAAATAAGAATTAATGGAAACACCAAGAGCGCCTTTGGTTGCTGTCAAAAAGGACGCGGGATTTTGTCCAAATAATGCATTGACAGAGGGGGGAGGCACGCCCGCGTCACCTTTGCCGAGTTCGTACCATTCGGTTGCAGTACGACCCACAATATTTTGATTGGGAATGTACCATTTGTTCTGTGCACCAGTTCGTAGCGTTGTTTGTGAAAAAGGGCGATCACGATTTTCGTCCACACCAGTAGGTATTGCTGTGGCAGCAGTGGGGGCGGTCTCTTCTATGGCCATATCCACAGGAACTTCAAGAGCAGGAGCAATAGGAGCAGACTCTGCCTTTGGTGCAGTCGTTTGTGTAGCAGGCAGCGCAACGATAGGAGCAGGGATCGGTTTGGCGCCATCTGGTACCTTCAAGTTATCGGGATCCACAAAACAGCAAGGTGTGGGATAGCCGTCAGGGTGAACCAAATCTTTTGGAAATCCAACATACTGCGCAACTTTGCTGGTCGTCTTGGCGCTCGCCCCACGCTCCAACACCGTCTCCCCCACCTTAGGGCGCGTCAGATTCTCAATGAGTTTTCCACCACAAAAGGCGCAGCTGTTCTTCGGTTTCTTTCCGCCGCGGCGCAGAGTCTCACCTTGAAACTCCGCGGGAATCAACGGCAATTCATCGCGAATACACCACAGCGTCGCGCAAATGTAGTAGTTCGGATGATCAGGATTTGTGCCGGCACGCACGATTGTCCACAGCGGTTTGATCTTTTGTGCCTCCATCAATTCTCTAACAAGCACCTTCTTGTCTGCAGGAGCATCCTTTAACAACGTTACACTTTCATCTCCTTTCAAAGGAAATCCAAGTTGAAGGGCGCGAATTTCATAATCAAAAATCTCTTCTTCTGAAAATCCTTTGCGCTGTTTCAACGTCTTGGACACGAGCGTAGCCGCCGTCAAGTCATAGGGATCCAGCGGTGCCTCAACCCAACTTACATCGTCGCCATATAACGCCCGTGCATGAGCATAATTCTCCGCCGTCATCACAAACGGCTGTTTATTTGACGATTTTTGGCAACTCACGCTGTACGTCTTGGAG
>Ga0214921_10001696_pt1 | contig 37077 bp, 15 predicted proteins | sample LL1505_MetaG_FD_177992 | JGI IMG/M metagenome (GOLD analysis project Ga0214921, IMG submission 177992) | Freshwater microbial communities from Lake Lanier, Atlanta, Georgia, United States - LL-1505 | ecosystem: Environmental > Aquatic > Freshwater > Lake | place: USA: Georgia | collected...
ATATAATTAGCAGATACTTTTTTTAAATATGTGTTTTGATTAACAGTTAAATTTCCGGATATATCAATATAATTAACAGATACATCATTTAAAAATGCAGTTTTATAAACATTTAAATTTCCGGATACATCAATATAATTAGCAGATATATCATTTAAAAATGCAGTTTTATAAACATTTAAATTTCCGGATATATCAATATAATTAACAGATACATCATTTAAAAATGCAGTTTTATAAACATTTAAATTTCCGGATACATCAATATAATTAGCAGATATATCATTTAAAAATGCAGTTTTATAAACATTTAAATTTCCGGATATATCAATATAATTAGCAGATACATCATTTAAAAATGCAGTTTTATAAACATTTAAATTTCCTGATATATCAATATAATTAGCAGATACATCATTTAAAAATGCAGTTTTATAAACAGTTAAATTTCCTGATATATCAATATAATTAGCAGATACATCATTTAAAAATGCAGTTTTATAAACAGTTAAATTTCCTGATATATCAATATAATTAGCAGATACATCATTTAAAAATGAGCTTTTATATACATTTAAATTACCAGATATATCAATATAATTAGCAGATACATCATTTAAAAATGAGCTTTGATTAACATTTAAATTTCCAGATACATCAATATAATTAACAGATACATCATTTAAAAATGAGCTTTTATAAACATTTAAATTTCCTGATATATCAATATAATTAGCAGATACATCATTTAAAAATGAGCTTTTATATACATTTAAATTACCAGATATATCAATATAATTAGCAGATACATAATTTAAAAATGAGCTTTGATTAACATTTAAATTTTCAGATATATCAATATAATTAGCAGATACATCATTTAAAAATGAGCTTTTATATACATTTAAATTACCAGATATATCAATATAATTAACAGATACATCATTTAAAAATGAGCTTTTATATACATTTAAATTTCCAGATATATCAATATAATTAGCAAATACATCATTTAAAAATGAGCTTTGATTAACATTTAGATTACCAGATATATCAATATAATTAGCAAATACATCATTTAAAAATGAGCTTTGATTAACATTTAGATTACCAGATATATTAATATTTCCTAAAGTTTGCGTATTTCCAGATATATCAATTGAAAAATAATTTATATTATCATTTATAATTTGAAATTCATAAAATGTATTATTTACAATTAAATTAGTTTCTAGAATATTTATATTACCATATACATATAGATTTCCATGAATAGTTACATTTTTTGAAATATCTGCATTATTATAAACATATAAATTTCTACCAATTTTTAAATCTCTTTTAATATTAACTAAATTTAATGTTGTTGAACCAATTACTATTAAATCGGATGGTAAAAATACATCTAATATATTATTAAATATAATAGCACTAATATCTGTTAAAATATTAATATCTATAACAGAATTTTCAATTAGTGTATTATCTATAAATTTTGATCCACTATATATAAAATTATTATAATTTATTTTTAAAAAATTTTTTGATTGAGAAATATTTAATAAATAATTATCTGTTTTTGTTAAAATTATTTGTCCACCATATACTGTATTTACATTAATATCTCCCAAATAATCTGTTAAATCTGTATTTACAGTAAAATCGATATAATAATTTGATGTTGGAATTAAAACTAAATTATTTTGTTTAAAAAAATAAAATTTTCCAGGTATTTCATTATACAATTTAATAAATCCCATAAAGCCATTTTTTGTTGTATTTTCATCTTCTAAATAATAAAAATATGATCCAATTTGTTGATTTGTAATTGGTAAAGAATTAATTGTAAATACAAAATTTGGTGAATAATAATTTATTGCTAATAAATTATTTATTATATTTAAATATTTTAAATAATTAAATGTAGATATATTTTGTGATGTTACAGAATTAGATTTATCATCAAGAGTTAAAGATATTGGTATAGTTGTTGACTTTGTCATATCATTACTTTTTGTATCTGTATTTATATCTATATTTGTTTCTGTTTTTATATTTGTATTTATATTAAAATTTGTATCATTAATAAATAATCTTCTAGACATTAATAAATTGATATTATAAAAAAAATATTATATATAATATTTAATAAATATTTTAAGATAATATATAAAAAAAAATATTATATATAATATTAAATGAATAATTTAACTAAAAAACCTTTTATAAAAAAATCATTTTCTCCAATTATTGCACCACAAAAAATTGAAGATACTGAAAAAATAGCAGAAATATTTACATATATTGAACAAGGAAATATTTCGGAAGTTAAAAAGTTTATATTAGCAAATCGTATAAATTTAAATATAACATTAAATGATAAAAATTTAATTCATCATATTTTACTATTAGATGATAATAAAATGTCAGAAATTAAAAAATTAGAATTTATAGAATATTTAATATCAAATGGAGCTTTTGTTAATTCACAAAATAAATTTAATGTTAGTTCTCTACATATTGCTATACAAAAAAAATATTATAAAATTGTAAAATTTTTAATAAATAAAGGAGCAAATGTTAATTCTTTAACAAATGAAAATTTATCACCTCTACATTATGCTACTTTATTAAATATTGAACAATGTCCACAAACATATCAACCAAAATCATTAATTCCTGATACATCTATCAAAACAAATTCAAATGAAATTACTAATATTATTTTACAAAATTTTATTGAAGATGGGAAAGTTGAAATAAATAAATCTATAATAGATTATACTTTAGAAGATAAAGAATTTCAAAAACAGATAGATATTTCGATGAATATTTTAATTAATGAAGATTTTAAGAATAATATGATCCCTTTAAATAATTTAATTAAATATGCAACAGATATTGAAACTGATATATTAATAAAACAAATTAGTTCAAAAATAAAAGATATAAAAACATTAACATCTTTAGATATAAATACTATAGTTAATGATCTAGCAAAAAGTAATATTACTAAAATTAAAAATAAATTTATTATAAAAGAGGGATTAATAGATACATTCAATGATATTTTAATTTTAACTGAAAATGATAATATAGTTAAAGTTCAAAATGAAGAAGAAAAACTATTTAATAAAGTTAAAAAAGAAATGATGGAGAATATATTAAATTATGTCATAAATTTAAAATTAAAAGATTATGACAATGATATTGATAAATTTGTTAAAAATGTTAAAAAGGAACTTAAAAATTTTATAAAAACTCTTGATATTTTAAAAGAATATACAGACAAAATATATGAAACATTTATTACTAATTATATAAAAAATCATACTATAAAATTATTATTTTATAAGCACTTTATTATTGATATATATAAAGAGTTCTCAAAAATAGATTTATCTGAAAAAAATTATGATATATATTATGATTATATTGGATCAATTTATTTAACAAATTTAAAAACTTCAATAGAATTTATAGATAAAAATAAAAATGAATATAAAGATTTTATTGAGTTTACATCTGAACGAAAAGTAGAACAATTTACTAAATATATTGAAAATAATGATTATTTAAATAAATATATACCATTACAATATAGTATACTTGATCAAATAAATTATAAAACAAAAATAGATTGGTATTATGATAATATATATAAAATATTATATTCATTATTCTATTTATTTTTAGATAATAAAGATGGTTTAAGTAAAATAGATATTATAGATAAATTACCAATAATATTATATATAATTAATAAAACTGAAAAAAATAGTGACTATAAAAAAATTATATATTTTATTAGTAAAATATTAGATAAATCTAATTTAAATAATAATATAATTTCATCTAGTATTATTATTAATATTTTAGATAGAAATATAGATGATGAATTATTAGAAAATAATGTTAATAATTTTAAAATAGATAATTTAAATTTAAAAATTATAGATAATATTGATCCTGATTTAATAAAACAATTAAATAAAGTAAATATGGTTGATTTAAATAATTTATTAATTGAAAAATATGATTCTAAATTAACAAATATTTTAATAGGTTATTTTTATATTCAATCTCATATAAATAGTAATAATATATATCCATATATTGTACAACCAGAAAATGAGATTGATTATTTTAACGAAATTAATCAATTAATTGATAATTTATATAAATTATTTATTCCTGATTGGATATATACAAAAAATAAAGATAATTTAGTAAATGAAATAAAAAAAAATTGGAAAAAAATTGAAGAAAATTTTATACCAAACCTTACCAATATATATAAGTATTTAAAATCAATTTGTTCTAATATTTATTCTTATAAAAGTAACCAAAAAAAAAAGATAGATATAGAGAATGAACTGAGTTTATTTAATGGAATATTAGCAATTATTCAATTAATTGTATTTATATGTATTGGAGTAAATTATTTTAATTATGAAAATTTTACACTTGCTACAATAGCCAAGATTACTTTATTTTCACCATTTATGATAATAGTAAAGTCTTTTTTTAATAAAAAACCATCTGAAATTGAACAAACATCTGAAATTGAAAAAAAATCTGAAATTGAAAAAAAATCTTTTAGTATCTTTAATATGCTAAAATCAATGTTCTCATTTATATATAATTTTTTTATAGTAATATTTAAAATTTCAACAATACCTATTACAGTATTGACCACTAATAAACTAATGGATATTTTTAAATTAAATATTGATAGAAGTTTATTTGGTTTATTAATTCTTATAATATTTAGTTTAAATGAAATATATTATAATATTTATAAATTATATAATAATCCGATTAAAAGAGAAGAATTATCAATTCTACAAAATATTGTATATCATGAAGATAAAAATGATTGGTTAACATTTAAAGATTTTTCAAAAGAATTAAATTCTTCAGAATCATTATTAGGAACAAGTTATGCATTAGGTAAAGTATTAGAAAATTTTGATATGAATATTAATAAAATTAAAGAAAATATAAAAACATTTATTGGCAATAAAACTAATAATATAAATCAAATGATACAAATTTTTATAGAATATTTATATGAAAAAGAAATCATTAATGATTTTAGATATAATATAAAATCATTAAAATTAGAAAATTATCAAACTTTATCTTATGAAATTTTTGGTTATTATATAATAATGAATATACTACAAATGGAATATAATTTAATAGATAATTTTAAAGATAATTTTAAAGATTATATTGAAACTATAGATATGAGTAAACTAGGAGAAAAAATTATAAAATATATTACAGATCAGAATAAAGCAATTACAGACAAAACAAAATTTAGTAATTTTATTACTAAATTAAAAATATATATAGATTTATATATAGGTTCTTTCTATGATAAAATATTCAATTTTAAAATTTTAAAGAAAGATAAAAAAATTAATTTATTTATAAATACATTATTGTTTCAAAGTGAATTTTTTAAATTAGAAAGTGAAAAAATAGATTTTAATAATATAGAACAAAAAAATCAAGAATATAATAAAAATTTTATTAAATTAATTGATAGTATACCATCTATGACAGATTTAACTGTAGATATAAATAAAAGAAAAACATTAAATAATATTTTATTAGAATTAACTGGAGATTATATTACAGACATTCAAGATAATTCTAATAAAATTAGTAATTTTAAAAAAAATATTAAAAAATTTAGAGATATTGTATTAGACAAAAATAATAAATCTTTAAAGAATGGTGATATTTATAAATATATTGATTATCATCCTAGCAATAATGATAATATAACAAAATTATTATCATATTTACATTTTATTTTTGAAAAAAAACCAGAGATAAATCCAGATTATCATTTTAATAAATTAATAACAGATATCGATGGTTCTACATTAGAACCATTAAATTTTAATAATACTAATTTAAAAAAACATATATTAGATATATATACAGTATATCAAAATTTTAATAAATTAATTGATAATATTAATAAAAAACAAGATTTAATATATTGTGGAATTACAAGTTCACATTTTAATAAAAATAATAATGATTCTGCAATTATATCTTCATCAATATGTACATATTTATTATTATTAAATAATATTACATTTCAATTAGATAATATTGCGAATAATATTAATGTTCCACTTCCAGATAATAAAAATTATTATGCTACAGGTATTTCTGCAGGAAAAAGTTCTATCAATACATATAAAGTTATAGATATGATACAATCATTACATGAACCATTATTTGAAAAATCTAAAATATTTACCAATAATTATTTTGATAAAATTTTTATAAATTTAGGAGTAATAGCATCAACCTCATCATATTCTCTTTTTAATAATTTAGATTTATCAGAAAATAGTGCAAAAATAACATCTTATGTAATTTCTAATATAATGAAATATAATACAGAATATTTTAATGAATTAATTAATGATAATATAGATGAGATTACAAATAGATATGAGTATAATACTACAATTGGTATTATAATTGGTGTTAATCCATATCCTATTATTAATAATAATAATAATATTGAAAATAATAATTTAAAAAGTTTTAATATGTATATTACTAATAATAATTTATTGGATAATAATGATATATATTTATATAATCATATTAATAATATATATACAATTAATACACATATTTATCAGATAATAATAGATAAAGATATTATTTTACGAAATATTCAAAATAATAACAGTATTAATCAAAGTAATATTCAAACTATTTCTCAGGGTATTTATAATTTAGTAAATCTTTATTTAGTATATATTAATTTTACAATAATTCCTAATTTAAATTATTATTTTAGTTTTGGTGTTGGTAATATAAAAGACGATATTAATGCTATATTAAATAATGGAAATTATCCTAATTTTGATTTTAAAATTAGATATTATGATGGAATAAATATAGAATTAGATGATATAAATACAATAAATACAATACAGAGTTTAATAAGAGACCAAGGATATTATATAGAAATATTACATCCTTTATATAATTTATTAAAACCAAAATTGAATATTCCTAATACAGTTAATAATGATATTATTATAAATAATATTAAACATAATATTATTAGATCTTATCTTTTAATATTATTAAAAGAATTTATTACTCATTTAAATAATAATAATAATAATGCTCTATATAATAATATAGCTGAAATTTTAATAAATATATTGAATGAAGAACCATTTATTCAAAGAGGTGGTTTAAATAAAATTAAATCATTACTTTTAAATCCACTAGCAATTCAAGCCCATATAGATATAAATACTATATGTGATAATATTATTAAAGTTACAATAGCTTCCGAATTATTAAATAATTTAATAAATATCCATGAATATAATCAACAATTATCTCAATTTAGAAATTGGACTATACAAAATAAAAAGCCAGAAGAAATAAATAATGATATTAATAATGTTAAAAAAATAATAAAAATAATAAGTGAAAAAACAGAAGAAGTTGTAAATGTTGTTATTAAAAAAGAAGAATTATTTAATCAATTACCTATTCCTATTCTACGGACCACAAAATATAATTTTTATAAGAATGAAATTAAAAGAGTATTTGATAATATATCAATATATAATACTTTATCAATAACATCTGCAATATCTAGCATATTATGTTATAAAGAAATTAATGATTTTATTGATTATAATAATATTCAACCAAAATTATCTAATATATCTAAATCAATAGGTGAAAGTATTAAGATATTAGACAAAAAACAAATAAATAATTTTTCAAAAGCTTTAGGATTTTGTTCATATATTTCAATACCAAATGATAAAAATGATGAACAGAAATTATCATTAGATATTACAACATTGACAAATGAAGTTGTTTCTGAAAATAATGAAATCAGTAATTTAGTAATATCATCTTGTTCCGGACTTGGTGCTTCAAGTTATATTCATAATAAAGTAGTATCTAATCAAATAATTAAAGAAATAACAGAATATGGATTATTTATTATAAATCAATTATTAAATATTCCAGTAGGTATTCTGGTTCCTACAGTAGTAATAGAAGGAAATATAAGATCATTATATTTTCAAGGCTTACTAAATAATCCACAATATACTAATTTATTTAATAATCCTAATTCTTTATTTGAAGAAATTTATCAAAATAATATTTTAAATAATCAAGTTGCTAATCCTATACTTCTTGGACCTTTAATTACACCACCAGCCAATACAAATATAATTTCACAACAATTTTCAAATCTATTTCATAGAAGTAATATAACAATTATACAATTTATTATTTTTGTAATTGGAACATCAATTGGATTAGGAGAACATTTATTACAAAAATTAAAAATAAATGATAATGATTATAAGAAAAATTTATTATGTCTAATTGCAATAAATTCATTTGTGTATATTTTAAATTCATTAACTTTTCAAGATATAATTGGTCCTCATCTGGCAGGTATATATGATAATATAAATAATAAATTCAGTACTTTAATACATTATCAAGGTCATCGAGCATTGAGAGGATTATATAATGCAATTGCTTTACCAAATATTTTCGAAAATGCAATAAGAGATAAATTAAATTTATCAACTGATCCATTTGCCAGTGTTTTTTTTAATGTAAATCGAAATGCTACTGTACCAATTCATGTTGGAATAGATCCGACATTTTGGGATCCAGCAAATTTAAGTTTAGATGTTGGAGGCAATAATTTAACAATAGAAACTCTAATTGCATGTTGTCAATTTCCAAACTTTTTAAATATTATTAATAATATCATACATAGTATTATATATAATGGTGTTTTACCCCTAGTAGCAGTACAAGTTTTAAATTTTGATATCGTAAATACATTTAATTTAAAAAATAACAAAGAAAAATGTATTGCTAAAGCTTGTGAAGTAGGTATTAATTTATGTCCAAATATTGATAAAAATATAATTAATATGATAATATCTACATCTATTATTGGAGGTTATAATATAACTAGAAATGTTGGAGATGGTTTATTTGATCCTAATCATATTGCAGATATAACACAACCAAATATTCCTGTAAATTATACACCAATTAGAAAAGTTCCAGATATAACAAATTTTATTAAATTAAAAAATCCAGATTTTGCTATAAAAAAAGAGAATGGAATTAAAATTAAGAATACGATAAGAAATGTAATTACTGCATGTAATAGTCAAACTAAAAATATAGAACAAATAATTGGAATTCAAGTAGGTTCGAGTATAGTTAATGACAATGGATTAAATCAACTAGATATACTTAGATATATTGAACAATCCAATAATATAAATAATACAGATATTAAAAATATATTAGATAATATTTTATTTACTGATATAGAAAGACAATTTATTAAAATTACTATCGGAACAATATTATCTTTATGTCCATATGATAAATTTATTAGAATTAATAATGAATTAATGAAAATATTATATAATGATAAATTACCATTATTACCATTGCAACAAAGAATTGATATAATGCCTATTGTAGTAAATGATATTTTAACAAATGAACAAAGCTATCAATTAATATATGATTATAGACAAAGAATTCCGGGACCTGTAATTGTAGGACCTGTAATTGTAGGACATTTAAAAATGGAAGAATATGAAATGAGACGTTTAAATCCTATACCTGCTCTTATACAACTTTTTCCACAAAATAATGATTTTTTAATAAATAATTTACAATATTATTCAATTATAGCTACATTAAATAATATAGAACAATTTAAAAATAGTAAAAAAGATGATATTACAAATATTATAGATATAATTAATATAACTAATGATACTAAAGAATTACTTAAACATTATTATAATCAAATTGTTATGGGAGATGATAAATCATTTATAATTATAATACAAACATTTTTATTTTGTATGTTAAATATATTAGTATTTAATAGATATGATCTAAAGTATTATAATTATAATGGAATACATTTAAATAAATTTAGTAAGAAATTATCATTACCATTTATTAATAATCATGGATCTTTTATAATTACTATTTTAAATATATTAAATAATAATTTATGGATTATTCAAGGACCATATATGAATCATAGTATTATAAATAAAATAATTCATAATTTTTTTAATATTATTGGATTTGTAAATTCTGGTAATTTATATCCATTAATTCGTTTAACTATATCAAAAATTAATGGAGGTCTTAATAATAATAATTTTTATGCAAATATATTACCATTATTGGCAGCGTTAATACCAGCCCCACCCCCAATCCCAACCCCAAACAATATAAATGATAATATTACAAAACAAAATATATATAATTATTTTTGTAATCTAGCATTTGGTCTTATTCTTAATCCAAATCCAAATCCAATTAATGCTGGAAATGTAGTAAATACAAGTGTTTTCATGCAAGAATTATTAAATTTAAAATTAACAGGGGGTGCAAAAAATCAAAAATCTATGTTAATATGTTTAACAGTATTGTTTATGTTTGCAGAAATATTATATTTTGATAAAGATAAATTATTAAGAATTACAATAACTATTATACCAGAAATTATAAAAAATTATAAAAAATTGTTTGAAACTAATAATGATTTATTAATTACTGGATGTTTGGCAGCTGGATTTATATATTTTATTGATAGTAAAAATGATAAAGATATTGAGGATTTATGTTTAAAAGCATTTAACACTGCAATTTTTACTTCTCAAAAATGTGATAATATAGCTACAAATGAAGTAATACAAAATAATACAATAAATTATCCAATATTAAATTCTAAAAAATATTTAAATTTATTGTATGCATATGTTTCTATAAGTAAATATAATGATGTAAAAGAAGATGATATAGATAAAAATATAATAATTATTAAAAATACTATAAGTAATTTAGTTGATAAATTAGAAAATCTACAAACAATACCAGATTATATACAACGACCTCCATTAACAAGTTCTTTAGATATATTAAAAACAATCCAACAAGAACCATATAAAAAACAATTATTAAATCAAAATTTTAGTAAAGAAATACTAATTTTAAATGATAATCAATTAATATCTACAATAATTTCTGGTTTATATAGTATTTCAAATAATAATAATATATATGATGATAATAAATTTACTCAGGCGATAACTGCATCAATTTTAGCAACACCAAATAATATATTAAATTTAAATGAAGAAATAATTAAATCATCTGTTTATGGTATTGCATCTTTATTTGATGGAATAAGTTTGTTAGAAATACAAGAATTAAGTAAAGTTTCAATTAACATCTATAAACAATTAATTAAACCTGAAATAAATAGTTTTAGTTTAAAACAAAAAATAGTTTTAAGTGGTTCATTAACTGCATTAGAATTAAATCCATCAAATTTATTAGATCTTAATTTAGTAGAAAATATTATTGATGATGTTAAAAAAATAGTTACATTAAATGATTCATTAAATGATGATAATTTTTATTTAAATATATCATGTTTAAGTACATATTTAATTAGTAAAGAAATAAAAAATGAAAAAGAAATTATGGAACTTGTTAAAAAAATTTATAGAAAATTAGAGAATATGAATAATACAAAACCTTTTAAATATATATATGAAATTGGAGCAATTGCTGGAAACATTGCATTAAAATATTATAATAAAGACGACAATGATATAAATAAATTATCAGATATTACTAGAGAAACAATTTTAAAATTATCAGATATATATCATAATAAGAAATTTATTTTACAAAAATTTATTTTACAATCTGATACAAAATCTAAAACCCCAAAATATATTGTTAATGTAGATAATAATTTATTATATACAATTATAGCTAGTTCATATGCTACATTAAAATTTAAATTTAAAGATAATATAGAGAATCTTTATTATATTATAGAAAAAATAGTATATAATATTTTATATTATATTAAAAATGAAGATATTAATAATATAAATAGATTATGTTATATTAGTAATTATATAATACATAATATATATACAAAAATTAGTCAAATACAAGCAGTACCTCCAGTAGTACCTCCAGCAGTACTTCCAGTAGTACCTCCAGCATATAATTTATCATCTAATAATATTTTTCCATATAATTTATTAATTTTTAATAATCCTTTACTAGATAATATTATTAATCAAGTAAGTGATATAGGGCTTAATGTTGGAAATAAAATAATAAATATTGGGAGTAAAATTATAGGACGTGATAATATAGAATATTTGCCAATTAATAATAATATTAAAATTGACAGCTTAATTAAAACCTATAAATCTACAACTCAAGATCAAATTAATTTTAATGATATATCACTTAATCAAAATTTTATTGAAATGATTAAAAGTATAAATAATGATGAAAATATAAATATAGAAATAACAGAAATAAATAATAGCATTACCCAAAATACTTTTAATTTTAATATTAATAAACTAAATTTAACTACATGGTTATTTAATTTACAAGGTTTTAATAATTTAAATAATAATTTTCAAATAAAAAGTCATAATTTTAATCATCCATTTTTAAATGATGGTTTTATCAATTTACAATTAGGATTAATTATTTCTATTTTAAAACAAATTACTTTTGAAGCTAATAAATTATATAATACTGAAATAACTGCTGATGTTTTAACTAAATTAAAAAAATATTTACAAGCATATTTAGATGTTGTTAATATATATTATTATTTTGAACAATTTTGTAAAAATCCATGTTATAGATTATTTAATAGATTAAAAGAAGAAATTGAAAAATATAATAAAAATAATCATGAATTAGAAATTAGTGATGAATATTTAAATAGAATAGAAAAATGTACAGATTATATTATAGAACAAAAACAAATTAGAACAAAACAAATAAGTTATATTACATTAGAAATAGGAAGTTTATTTTATAAGAGTATTGAAAAAAGTAAAATAGTAGAAGAGCTTTACAAAGATGCAACTAATGTATATAATCAATTTTTAATAGTAGATAAATGTCAAAAACTATTAATAAATGATAAAATAAGAGAAACAAATAATAATTATAAAAAAGTGCAGATATTAGATTTAAAAGATATTTCAAATAATTGTAAAATTATTGATTCTAGTTATATTTTAACATTAAATAAATATAAAAATTTAGAATTAGATTTTGAAAAAAAAGAAAAAGATGATATTATTACTGCAAAATTAGAAGATTTAGATATTTTAATAGATATAAAATCATTTAAAAATATTAAATATGTTAAAGATTTTAAATTAAATTTAGAAGATTATAATATATCAACATTTTATTTAGCATTATATGATCAATTAAAAGAATTTAAATATTATTCTAAATTAGAAAAAAATGATAATAATAATATAACAAAATATTTAGAAAAGGCAAATAAAATAATTATACCTGATAAAAATATGAACCAAAATGAGAAATATAATAAATTTGTTAATAATTTATTATATACAATTAAAATAAAAATTGTCCCAAATAATTTTTTTAAAGATTTATTTTCAAATTCAATATTTAAAGTTAAAGTTAAAGATTTTAATGAAGATTTTAAAAATAGTTTTTCAAATGAAATTTGGAAAGAAATACAACAATCTATTGATACTAATTTATTATTCGATACTATAATTGAAGTTTTTACAATAATTGAGAAACAGTCTAAAAAAGTTAATATTTTAAAAAATTCAAATTTTTTATCAAATATATATAAAGTTATTATGGGATTATATCAATCAAAATTAAAACCTGAAACTAAATATAATAATATAAGTGATGATATTAATACTAGTCAATTTACAAATTTAATATCTTTTAATATTAAAGAAGTTCAATCTGAAAATAATAATATAAATACTAATTTAATAAAAGGGAATTATTCATGGAAAGGTTGGAAAAAATATTTTAATACTAATAATAATAAGTTGTTTGAAATTATTAATTATTTTACTGGTTCCACAAAAAATAATGATATATTTACAATCCAAGCTATTTTATTTATAATAAATACTACATCTGATATTGAATTATTAAATAAAATAAAAATATCAGAATTTAATTTAATAAAAACATTTTATGAAATTATTTTAAAAAAAATAGAAGAATTAATTTTAAAGACATTTAAATTATCATTTATTATGACTCAAGAAATTAAAAAAAAAATATTAATATCAGCAATAACTATTAGTTCTAAATTATTTGAAATATATTTAGATATAATAAAAGAATATAAATTTGAAGATAAACTAAAAGAATTAATAGATAAAGACAATTCATATTACACATATTTTACAAGTTTAAAAAATTATGTACCAGATCCAAAGGATGAAAATAAAAAAATTACATTAGCATATAATACAATAACATCTATTATTTTTAATGCTATATTTGTAAAATCACAATATGATGTATATAATGGTAAATATCTTGGAATATTTAATACTTTTTATATGTTACAAAATATGTCATCATATATTAAAAAAAGTTATAATAATATAAATGATGATGATTTAAAAATAATTAAAGATTTGGAAGAAATAAAATTAAATGATTATATAAATGCTATAAAATTATATATTAAAGAAGATTTTTTAAATCAAATAAAAGATAATAGTGTTAATTTTACAAATTTAAAATTAATGAATAATTTAAGATTCAATCCAGAATCTAAAGATAAAAAGAAAATTAAAGAAGAATTTATTCCTATTTTATTTTATAATGATGATGATAAAGAAGATGAATTTAATTATATAAAAAGTTTTATAAATCAAGATTTCATAAAAATAGTTATTGCAAAATATTTTAAAAATATTAAAGAATATTATTATTTTGAAAATCAAGAATATTATAAAGAAATTATTAACAAATTAAATATAGATTTTTATAATAAAGGTGAATTAATTAGAAATCATATATATACAATATATGAAAAAATGACAATTGATTATCTAAATAATTTATTATATACATTTATTTATAAAGTATTTGAAAATGCTACTAAAAAAAAATTAAATGTTTCATCAATTGATGAAATAAATAATATAATATCAATATATAATCCAATTGTTGATTATGAATTTAATCAAAATAGTTTAAATTCAGATTTAATTAAAAATATTAATAAAGATAATTTACAGAAATATCAAGAATCAATCAATAATAATGCTAATTTAAATTTTTCATTAATTGATGATGAAGATTATGATTTAGTAGAAAATTTAAAAGATAATTTAATAAGTTTTAATAAAAAGAATTATCCGATTTTTTATTCTTATAATTATAATAATTACGAATTAAAAAAAGAATGTGTTATTATAGATTATCAATTAATTGAATTATTATTGCAAAAAGGTGCGGATTATAATATTAAAGATCAAGCAGGAAAAACAATAATAGATTATATAATAGAAGCAAAAATGTTTTATTTATTAGACAATGAAAAAATAAAGAATAGAATATTTAAACCGAATATATTATTATCTTTAATTAAAATTATTAAAATAGAAAAAATACATAATAATATATTTTATTATAATAAAATAATTTTAATAGAAGATTATGCTGAAACATTTATTAAAAAATTAAAAAATATAGATGAATTAAAAGCAAATATACCAATTAAAATTAAAAATATATTTGCTATGTTTTTTATTTTACAAAATATATATTGGTATAGATTTTTAAATAAAACATTTTATAATGATCCAGAATATTTAAATTTTTTTAATATTAAATATAATAATAATAATTTAGATATAAATAATGATTGGAAAACAATATTATCAGATGTAAATATAAATATTGAAATAAATACCAACAAATTATTAGAAAAACAAATTAATAAATTTGAAAAAACAAAGAATATTTTAAATAAACAAAATAATAAAAAAATTGATAATAAAATAATATTATTAAAACAATTAACCAATGTTATTAAAAAAATAGAGACAATTAAAGTAAATAATGATTTTAATATCAGTGAATATAGATTAATTGATAATGAAAATATATTAGATGAAGATAAAAGTATTAAATACTTTAGAGATAAATATAATAGATTAAATAAAAATAATCAATCATTATTTTATATATATATATGGGATATGATAATTAGTGATATTGATAAACCATTTTATATTTATTTAACAATATTTAAAAAATATCAAGAGACATTATCATTAGATATTAATATAAATACTAAATTATCTGAAAGTACATTTTTTAATTTTAAAAAAAATATTAATAATATGATAAAATATATAGAACCAATTTCAACATTTATAGATTATAGGATATATGATTCTATTTTAACAGAAAATAATATATTATTATTTCAAGTAAGAACAATAACTCATATATTATCAACAGTTTTAGGAACAAATATGATATTATTATTAGAAAAAATATTATTTGTTGAATTTAGAAATAAATTTTTAGATATAAAAGATGAAAAAATAATATATAATAATGTTAGAAATGTTATGAAAGATGTAAATAAATATATATGTTCAGATTTATTAGAATATGGTAATTTATCTTTTGAATTTTTAAAAATACATATTGGATTTAGAATATCATATAATGATATGATTGAAGATAAAACTATTGATGAAATATTTGAAACTATAATAACTAAATTATTAGCTGGTAAAATTAATAGAGGTAATGTAGATGTTTTCTCATCATTAGAAGAAAAAACTATAATAATAGATAAAATTAGAACAAATATATTACCATATTATTTAATATTATATAAAGAAACTACAAATCAATTATTAAATTTTTCAGATAGTTATTATAGATATATTAAAAATCAATATTCAATGTTATTATTAATTCAAAAAATAATAAATTAATATAAAATTATTAAATGACCATAATAATAAAAATTTACAAAATGCTATATTTTAATAATTTATAAAATTAAATTATTAAATTAAAATATATTATTAATTTATATGACTATTAATGATACAAAAAAATATTTAGATTATAAAAATAAATATATAGAATTAAAACTTTTATATAATAAAGAACAAAATGGTGGATTTTGGAATATATTTAATATTTTTGGATCTAATGTAATTTCAAATACTTTACCACTAATAGATGTTAATAAGTTAATAGAAAATAATAGGACAACTAATACACAAATTAAAAATGTATATATATTAACTAATGATAGAAATATTTTTTCACTATTTAATAATAGTTTTGGAACAAATTATATAATTATCGAACCATCACTATTAGAAAATATAACAACATATGTTAAAGATGCATTAGATTTATATATAAAAAATCCAAATCAAAATATCTTCACTAAACACATCTATCAAAAATATCATGCAAAAATAAATAATGATGAAATTATATTTCATTTTCAAAAAATAGATGATAATGATAATAGTAATATTTATAAATTTATTATTGATAAATATAATAACAATGAAATAAATCATAAAATAAAACAAAATATATCATATATTTCTACAGATAAAAATATATTAACTAAATTTCAAGATTTAATGAATTTACAGGAAAAAAAATTTATTACTAACTAAATAATTTTTATACTTTTATTTGTATATATTTATTTTTATATTTTAAATATTTATTATTATATTTTAAATATTTATTATTACCTCCAAACATACTTATATTACATTCAAATCCTTGATTAATTATTTCATCTAATACTTGATTTTTTAATTGAATACATGATAAATAAGAATAATCATCTTTTGCTCCAAATGGAGCTTTAAAAATTTGAAAAAATATACGATTTTTTACATGTAAACCAAATTTATAACAATAATCATGTTGATAATCATCATTAGATAAAAATTTATAAATTTTATAAATTTTAAATTTTTCATCACAACTTGGATTTTTCAAATTTATAATATTTATTATATCTAAACAAGATTGTAAATGATCTAATGAATATCGTCTAATAAGTAAAGGTCTTGAAAATTTTGAAAAAATTATATCAGTTTCTTTTTTTTTACCAAACCAAGAATCAATTAAATAACATATATCATCATAAACATAAATAAATGAATGATGAGTAGTTATTTTTTTAGAATTTGTATAATTAGTGTAAAAAGATATTAAATTTATTCCAGGAATTAATTTAACATCAGTATTAAACCATTCTTCTTGATTATTATTTAATGCATAATTTAATCCACATGGAGATCTTTTTTCTAATAATTTAGGATCATCTTCATGTTTATCCCATAATAAACCAATACAGTTTGAAATCCCTATAAAAAAATGATCATAATCCACTATATATTTATTATAATTAGGAAATCTAATTATTTTTGGAAATATTTGTGAAAAATTTTTATCAAAAGTAATATGTGGATTTAATAAATATAATCTCATCAAAATACTTATTGATGATGCATTTACACAGCAATTTGTTGGAGATTGTTGTGTCCGATGTTGTTTATATTTAAAATTAGTATCAATTGAACATGAAGTGCATTTGGTTGTCATTTTTATTAATTTATCAAATATATCCAATAATTTTGTATGATTTAAATTTCTAATATTATTATTATTAGTATTTAATAATATATTTATAGAATTATTTTGTTCTGAATTTAAAATTTGTTCTTCAATTATATTTGACATTATATTATTATTTTATATTTTTATTTAAAAATATATACATATATTTTTATTTAAAAATATATGTATATATTATACAATAAAATGAATAAACTAATTTATTTTTTAATATTAAAAATAATATTTTCTACAAAACTTTTTATAAAAAATACTAATTTACCTATTTGTCTAAATTGTCTATATTTTATTGAACATAAAAATAATTATCCTTATGATCCAATTCCAGATGATAAACTATATGGAAGATGTAAAAAATTTGGTGAAATTGATTTTGTTACAGGATTAATAGAATATGATTTTGCAAAAGATTGTAGAGATGATATTAATAAATGTGGGAAAATTGGTTCAGAATATAAAGATAAAACTTAATAAAAAGAAATTAATAAAATAATAATTATAAAAAAATTATTCAATAACAACTTGAATTGGCATTTCATTATCATCTTGTTCTTCTTCATTATATGGTAAACATAATAAAGAATTTTTTCTAATATTTTCTAAATTTAAATCATGACATTTATCATATAATAATTTTTTTAAAAAAATCATTTGATCTAAATGCATTCCACCACATGTATCCATTAAATTTTTTCCATGATGTCCACAACAATGCCATAATAATTCATTATCATTATATCTTTGAAAAAATGTACAAAATGTTTTTTTTCTTTCACCATTTTTTAAGATAATCATTGCTCTGATAATAATAAATTTTCGATTATATATATCTATTCCTTTCATTACATTATTATCTTTTAATTCATCTTCAGTTATAAAATCAATATAACTAGTATGACCAACTTTATTTCCAATATCCAAAATTTCACATTTATAATTAAATATTTCTATTAATTCATTTTTCATTAATTCTCTTTTTTCATCAGAAATTTGACTACCCATATTTAATATTAATTAAAAGTTATTAATCAATATAATTAAAATTCAATTTTTATTAAATACAATTATATTGCTATAAATATTGTTATAAATATTGTTATAAATAATGTATACCTAAAAAATTAGTTTTATGCAATATAAAATTTATATATTTAACTGCAGAATTGAGAGAGATTAATTATAAATTAATTATAAAGTAATAATAAAGTAATAATAAATATTATAAAATTAATTATTATTTAACTAAATATATATTTTTAAGAAAGGAATATCGCATTTTTTATTTTAAGTGCCACAAAACTGATTTTTTTTAGTGTAATAAAAATAAAAATAATATTATAATAATATTATTTTTATTTTTATTTTTATTATCTATTATATATATATAATGAATTATAATAAAAAATACTTTATATATAAAAATAAATATTTAAATTTAATAGATAAAATTGGAGGTGCTGTTGAAACAAAATCTGATAACTTTGATGAAAATGAAGAAAATAAAGAATATATAGACATTGAATGTGCTGATGAAGGAGAAGTAATATATTCAAAAATTGAAAAAATACAACCAGAAATAACGAATAAAATATTATATTTTTTAGATATAGATGATATATTAACTTTTTTTAAAACAAGTAAAAAAAATAAAGAAAAAAAAAGAAATCCAATGATTTCTTTTGAATTTTATGAATTAATTATTGATACAGAATTTAAAAAAAATACAATTAATACATTTCTATGCAACAAAATAATTGTTGATAAATTAATTTTAATAAATATCAGTAATATTAGAGAATTACTTAGTAAATTTAAAAAAATTAATACTATAGTTTTACATTATCAAAGAGATTTTTTACATCGTCATAGAGATATTGAGTTTAATTTTCAAAATTTTGAAAATTTAGATTTACAAAGTATTATTTTACAAGTTCCGGAAAGAAGTGGTATATTATTTACATCAATACCAACAATACCAACAATACCAACATTTTTATTCAAAAGTCTTAATTTATCTGATTATAATATGCTTCCTAACAATATTCTCAGAGAAGTAGGAAAATTAACTCAATTAGAAGATCTTAATTTATCTGATTGTAATATGATTACTTATATTGGTATTAATTATTTACGAACATTAATTAATTTACAAAGTCTTAATCTATCTTCATGTTCTAATTTTATAAATGATCAAGCTATTGACAAATTACAAACTTTAACTGAATTAAAGAATCTCAATTTATTTAATTGTTTTGAAATAACTGATAATGGTATGATATCATTAGCATCATTAACTAATTTACAAAGTCTTAATTTACATAATTGTAATAAAATAACTAATAATGGTCTTAGATCATTAGCATCATTAACTAATTTACAAAGTCTTAATTTATATAATTGTAGTAATATAACTGATGATGGTCTTAGATCATTAGCATCATTAACTAATTTACAAAGTCTTAATTTATATCGCTTCAATAAAATAACTGACAATGGTCTTAAATCATTAGCATCATTAACTAATTTACAAAGTCTTAATTTAAGTTATTGTCATCAAATAACTGATAATGGTCTTGAATCATTAGCATCATTAACTAATTTACAAAGTCTTAATTTAGATACTTGTATTAATATAACTGATAATGGTCTCATATACTTTGAAAGTTTAACAAATTTAGAAACTATTATATTAAGTAGTAATGGAATAACTGATGAAGGTATTATATATATCACACTTTTACCAAAATTACAAAATCTTACTTTAAGTAGTATTAACATAACTGATAGAACTATTAGACAATTGTCTACATTAACAAATTTAGAAAGTCTTAATTTATCTAATTGTTCTAGGATAACATTTGAAGAAGTACGTTTATCTAATTTATATAAATTACAAAGTCTTAATTTATCTAATTGTACAGGAATAAGTAGATTTTATGGTTTTCCAAAATTAGCAACTCTAACTAGTTTAAAAAATCTTAATTTAACTAATTGTCGTGATTTAGATGAATATAGTCTTAATTTTATACTAAGATTAACAAATTTAGAAAGTCTTAATATATCTAATTGTCCTTTAATAGACAATAAATGTTTAAGAAACTTGACAACTTTAAGTAATTTAAAGAACCTTATTATTGTTGGTTGTCATAAAATAACACCAGATGAGATCCAATCTTTCAATGAAATAATGGGAATGGTTGGAAATAGAGAATTAAGAAAATTACAAAAATCATGGGAAATTAATTAAAATATAACATAATTAATCTAATTTTTTAAATAATTTATATTTAAAAAAAATAATTTTAACACTCACTATAAAATTTTAATTTTGTTTCATGATGATAAATGTATTATAAAAAAAATTAATTTAGATAATTTTTTTTTTACACTCAAAAATTAATAGTTATGTTTATTATTATAAAGTAAATGTATTAATTATATATATTATTTATTTTTTTAATAATTTCATTTATATTATATCTTTTACTAGAATGACAAATCATATTTTTGATTAAATCATTATATTTTGTAGATATTAATTTTTCATCTAAAATATTAATATTTTTTTTAATATTTTCTAATAATTTAAATTTTTCAAATTCTGTTTTACAATCTATTAACATTTCTATTAAAATTATACTTAATGAATATATATCTATTAAATTATCATATGTATTGGTTTTTGTTTCGGGAGCAGAATATATACCTGTACCAATATTAGATGATAAAAATTTAATTTCTAATGATAATTCATTATGTGAATAATTATCATTTAATAATAAATTATTAAGATTTTTAGATATACCAAAATCTCCAATTTTTACAATATAAGAGTCTTCATTTTTACAGAAAAATATATTTGCAGGTTTAATATCTCGATGAATAATATTATTATCATGTAAATATTTAATACCATTTAATATTTGTTTAAAATAATATATTCTTTGTTCAATAGAATCATTTAACATATAACTTTGAATATATTCTTTTAATGTAAAATCACATAATTCCATTTGAATAAATAATATAGGACAAATATCATTAATTTCTTCATTATCATAATTCATATTATATTCAATAATACTAGATATATCAAAATCAATCCATGATGTATTATATTTTATTATATTTTTATGATCAAAATTAGAAAATATTTCAATTTCATTAAAAATATTATTTTCTGCTATTAAATCTTCAGTTAGAAAAACTTTTTTAATAGCATAAAATTTTTTTTCAAATTTATGAAAAACTTTATAAACTGTTCCAAAACCACCCTGTCCTAAAATTACAAGTTCATTAAAATTATTTCTATATTTATTAACATAATTAATCATCTGTTTCATCAAATCTGATGAATCTGATAAATTAATTAATTCTGTATTAAATTTATTTTTTCCATTTAATGTTTGAACAATAGAATTTAAATTATTTCTAATATCAAGATATTTATTATTTATAACATCTAAATTTATTAATTTATTAGTATCTAAATATTTATAAATTGAATCTAGTTTATCTTTATTTTCATCAAAAATAATTTCTAATAATACAACAATTAATAAAGACATTTTTTTTTCTTTATTAAATTCTTCTGGAAAATTATCATCCAAAGATATTTTTTTAATTAAATTATTCATTAATTAATTATTAATTAATGAATAAAAAATATTAAAATATCAATTTTTTATTATTTTATATATAATTTTACATAGTTACTAATTATTCAATTTCTTCATAAATTTCTAAAGTATATGAATGTTCTAAATTACCAAAATTATATAAATCTCCACGTGAATTATAAAATGAAACTTCCCATTCAGAAAATGTTAAAATTGATATTGGAATATTTTCACCAATTTGAATAAATTGGTTATACATTATTGAACCTGGATCACTTGATAATAATAATTTTGCAAATATATTTTCAACAGGACCAGTATTATATGATTCTTTAAATATTGGTGATGTCATTAAAATATAATTATTACCTGATAAATTAATAGAATTATTCGGATAATTAATATTAGTATCAATTTTATCATATATATATAAATCAGTATTACTATTGATATAATTAAAATTTGTAATAGATTCTGAATTTCCAACATTTCTAAAACCAATTAAATCTCCTATTGTATTTTGATAATTAAATAATAATTGTGATTTAACAGGAAATCTGATACTAACACCTTCACCACCATTTGTTATCTGATTTTCACCAATCTGTTGTTTATTGTATTTATATAATTTAACTTGATATGTATTTTCATCAATTATTTTTTCAATAATAAATGATCTATTAATTACATCTTGATTAATATTATTTGTACCAATTGCTCCTGAAATTATAATAACATTATCAATAAATAATCTATGATTTGGATGGTTTATAATTAATCTATCTATATTATCTGTAAAATTTATTGCACTTTTATAAACTAATCCATATGGAATATATATATTTGTAAAAAATTGTATACTAAATAAATCATTTTCAGGTGTTAAAATAATATCACAATCCATTTGAATATTATATGAATACTGTATATTATTATTATTATTAGTATTATTATTATATATTATATTATCATTAATATTTTGTAATGATGGTCTAACAATATTTTTTATTAATGAAAATATTGTTGTTTGTAATAAATTAACAGTATAATTTCCAGGATCTAATTTTATAGAATAAATAGTATCACCATCTGATAATAATTTCCAATAAAACATATTATTTTGTTTACTCGCTGGTATAGATTTAATAATTTTCTCAGTATTTGGAAATTCTGTTGAAATTAATTTAATTTTTGAAACATTATAAAATGTTTTTTTTAAAGATATTTTATAATAATTATTATTAGTATAACCTTCAATATAATCTAATATTTTTACAACCCATATTGAATCACCTCCACAATTTTTAATTGATATATTATTTTTAATATTTAATTTTATTCTATAAAAATCTTTATCAATATCATAAATAATTTGAAAACCATTTACCTGATTAACTGATGTTGGATAATTTGCATTTAATAAATTTAAATTTATTCCATTAATATCTTTAAATGTTATATGTAAATATGATAAATTATATGTATTTTCAAAATTAGCTATGATAGATTGTATTTTAATATAATAATAATTATCATTTGGTATTTTATCATTAGAATTCGTTGCATATATTTGTTGTAATCCATTAATGATATTTATTGGGATATTATAATAATCTGTATTATTATTAAAATTTCCTATAAAATTATTAATTTCAATAAACATCGGATTATTTGTATTAAAATTAATTCCATGATTAATATGATTTATTCTTACATATGAACTATTTATTATAAATGTTATACCTTTTTCTATAGTAATTGTTTTAGATTTAACTCCTTGTATTATTATATTATCATTAATTTTAAAAGGATGATTTTTATGATAAACTTTTAAAATTGTTTGATTATTAATAACTTCAATTGTTAATGGATTATTATCTAAATAAAATATTTCAGTATCTAATATATTTTTAGATTCTTTATTTCTATCTTTAGAATCCACATTAATTCTAGATACTCTTGTTTTATTATTTAAACTATTACTTATATTATTATGTGGTGATATATCTTTTTGTGTATGAGAATTACCTGCTAAACCTCGACTTAATATATATTTTGTATTATAATCTGTATTATAATCTGTGTCATATTGTTTTGTAGTAGTAATATTTTTCTTTTTTTGTTTACCTTCGTCATTTATCATATTTCTAACATAATTATTCGTCAAAATAAAATTTTCTGACATTTATTTATATAAAATCTATATAATTTTAAATAAATTACTTATAATATATATTAATTAATTTATTTAAAATTATTAGAATAATCAAGTTAGAATTTATTATAAAAATTGAAATTTGTATATATTATCATATATTTATAAAATGGATAATCGAAGTACTTGAAAAATATCTATTATAAAGAGAACAATTATTTGAATTTAAATATAAAATTCAATAAGAATTAAAATATAAAATTCAATAAGAATTAAAATATAAAATTCAATAAGAATTAAAATATAAAATTCAATAAGAATTAAAATATAAAATTCAACTATATAAATTAAAATTTATTTTAATACTAGATATATATAATTCAGAAAATATTTTTATTGAATTAATATAAATAATATACAAAGATAAACTTTTTTATATTTAAAATTAATTTATAACATAAAAAATTGAAAATTATTAATATTTAAAATTAAGATATTATTAATAAAAATAATGAGTAAAAAAATAACCAAAAAAACGACGAAAACTATTGAAGAAAAATATCAAAAAAAAACTCCTGTAGAACATATTTTAACACGACCAGATACCTATATTGGCGATGTTAAAATACAAAAAGAACCAATGTGGATTTATTCTTCTGATGAAAATATGATTATTGAAAAAGAAATAGATTATGTTCCAGGTTTATATAAAATTTTTGATGAAATTATAGTTAATGCTGGTGATAGAATTCAAGAAGATCCTACATGTGATACAATTAAAGTTAAAATAGATGCATCTAAAAATAGTATATCAGTATGGAATAATGGACTAGGTATTGATGTAGTTATACATCAAGAACATAATTTATATATTCCATCATTAATTTTTGGAGAATTATTAACATCAACAAATTATGATGATAATGTTAAGAGAACAACAGGAGGGAGAAATGGTTATGGAGCAAAATTAGCGAATATTTATTCAACATTTTTTTCGATAGAAACTATTGATGGTGAAAGAAAAATGAAATTTTATCAAGAATTTAAAGATAATATGAGTATTAAAGAAGAACCAATTATAACTAAATTAAAATCAGAAAATCCAAAAACATATACTGAAATTGTTTTTAAACCAGATTTACCACGTTTTGGATTAACTGAATTAACACCAGATATTATAAGTTTATTTGAAAAAAGAGTTTATGATTTAGCTGGAGTTTATAATAATGTAACAATATATTTAAATGATAAAAAAATAAATTTTAATAATTTCAAAAAATATATTGAATTTTATAATTTAAAATTAGTTAATTCTACAAATCAAGATTCTGATAATGAATCAGAATCAGAAACATCTAAAAAATCTGATAAAACTAAAAAAATAGATAATATTATTTTTGAAGAAACAAATGAAAGATGGCAAATTGGAGTAATTTATGCTCCAAATAATGATTTTAAACAAATATCATTTGTTAATGGTATTTGTACATATCATGGAGGGTCACATGTAAATTATGTAGTAGATAGTATAATAGATAAAATTAAAAATCAAATTGCAAAAAAACATAAAGATTTAACAATTAAACCAAGTGTTATTAAAGAAAATATTATTATTTTTATTAACTCAGTTATTGAAAATCCAGCTTTTACATCTCAAGTTAAAGAAATGTTAAAAAATAAAACTTCTGAATTTGGATCAACCTGTGATTTATCTGATAAATTTATTAAAAAAATTTATGCATCAGGTATTGTTGATCAAGTTATTAATTTAGTTAAAATGAAAGAACAATCTTTATTAAAAAAAACAGATGGTAAAAAAACTAATAAAATTTTAGGAATACCAAAATTAGAAGATGCTAATTGGGCAGGAACAAAAAAATCATCAATGTGTAAGTTAATATTAACAGAGGGAGATTCAGCAAAGGCATTTGCATTAGCAGGAAGATCTATGGTAGGTTCTGATATGTATGGAGTATTCCCATTGAAAGGAAAACTATTAAATGTTAGAGAGGCTAGATCTAAACAAATTATGGATAATGATGAAATTAAAAATATTAAAAGAATTATGGGATTACAACAAGGAAAAGTATATAAAGATACATCAGAATTAAGATATGGAGGAATTATTATTTTAACAGATCAAGATCAAGATGGATTTCATATTAAAGGTTTATTAATAAATTTTATACATTTTTTTTGGCCATCATTAATAAAATTGGATAGTTTTATTTTTTCATTACAGACACCAATTGTAAAGGGTATTAAAGGTAAAGAAATTATCCAATTTTATAATTTATTTGAATATGAATCATGGAAAAAAACAATTAATACAAATACATGGAGAATTAAATATTATAAAGGATTAGGAACTTCAACAAAAGAAGAAGCAAAAGAATATTTTACAGATTTAGAAGATAAATTAATAAAATATATTTATCAAAATACTTCTGGAGGATTTGATAATATAACATTACCAGTCGAAACTGAAATGTTTCAAACTGAAGATAAAAAATTTAAAAAAATTAAAAATGATGATGACGAAGAAGATGAAATAATAGAAGTAATTACAAATATTACTCGTAAATATAATGATGAAACAACAGAAGCAATTACATTAGCATTTGAAAAAGATAGATCAGATGATCGTAAAATTTGGTTAATGAATTATGATAAAAAGAATATTATTGATAATAAACAAATTAATGTATCTATTCCAGATTTTATTAATAAAGAATTAATTGGATTTTCAGATGATGATTGTAATAGATCTATTCCTTCTGTATGTGATGGTTTAAAACCATCACAAAGAAAAGTTTTATATGGATCATTTTTAAAGAAAATATATGATGTTAAAAATGAGGTTAGAGTATCACAATTAGCATCATATGTTTCTGAAAAAACATGTTATCATCATGGTGAAGCTTCTGTTATTGGAACGATTGTAAAAATGGCTCAAAATTTTGTTGGTTCAAATAATATTAATTATCTAGTTCCATCTGGACAATTTGGTACTAGATTAAGTGGGGGAACAGATCATGCTTCTGCAAGATATATTCATACATATATTGAAGAATTAACTAGATTAATTTTTAGAATAGATGATGATGCAATATTAAATTATTTAGATGATGATGGAACATTAATTGAACCTGAATGGTTTATACCAATATTACCATCAATATTATTGAATGGAAGTAAGGGAATTGGGACTGGATTTTCTACAACAATTCCACAATTTTCACCAAAAGATATAGTTAATACATTATTAATGATGATAAATGAAGAAGAACCTTTGGAAATAAAACCATGGTATAAGGGGTTTAATGGAACAATTTTAAATTCAAATAAACCTGGTTCATATTTAATATATGGGAAATATCAAGTTATAAATGATAATAGTTTGCGAGTTGTAGAATTACCAATTGGTTCATGGACAACAGATTATAAAGAATTTTTAGATCAAGAAATTGATAAAAAAAATATTATATCATATACATCTGATATTACAGATGATAAATTTGAATTTATTATAACATTTGATGAAGATAAATTAGAGAAATTAATAAAAAATAAAATGTTATATACAAAGTTAAAATTAGTTACGAGAATATCTACGAGAAATATGTATTTATATAGTCCAAGTGGTATAATTAAAAAATATAATACAATAGAAGATATTTTTAATGAGTTTTATGATGTTAGAATTGAAATGTATAAAAAAAGAAAAGAATATTTAATTGGTAAATTAAAAAATGAATTAAATATACTATTTTATAAAATGAAATTTATTCAATATGTATTAGATGGTAAAATTATTGTTTTTAAACAAAGTAAATCTGTTATTATTGATAAAATAATTGAACTAGAATTCCCAAAATTATCTACAAAAGTTATAAAAGATATTGATGAAGAAGATAATTCTGAGGATGGTTCATATGAATATATAACATCTATGCAATTATTTTCATTAACTAAAGAAAAAATTGATGAATTACAAGATAAATTAAATTTAAAACAAGAAGAATTAACAAAAATAGAAAATACATCTATTTTTGAACAATGGAAATCAGAATTAGAAGAATTTTTAATTAAATATGAAGAATGGAATAATTATAAACCAGAAGTAATTGAAAATAAACCAAAAACTACTAAAAAAATTACTAAAAAAAATAATAAAGTTTAATACATATTAAACCATGTATTACGATCATAACCAGTACATTTTTCATTATCGACATGTCCAGTATATAAATTATCATCATAACATATTTTTGTATAGTTATCTAATATATATTTTATTTTATAATAATTATTAATATTATTTTCAGTTTGTAATCGTTTTTCTAATTGTCTTTTTATATTTGGAAATATATTATAAAAATATCTTGAATATTCCAATTTAGTTAAACTAGGTATATAACTGCCTTGTAATTGTTGATCAGTATATCCTAAATCTATTAAATAAGTATATATTAATTTTTGTTGTTTATATCTATTATTTTTAATACATATATTATTAGTTGGACCAAGTCCTAAAAAAGATGTATTACATAATTTAAAATTATTTAATATAAAATTTATTTTATTTAATATTATTTGATTTGGATTTTGATTTTTTAAAAATCGTAATCTATTTTTTAACAAAGTCATATTATTTATATTATCTAAACGTAAATCTATTAAATATTCTGATATTTTTTTCATAATTCTATAATTTCTTTTATCCCATATATTCATTTCAGTATATGAACTACCAATTTGTTCTTTAATTTCTATATATTTATTTTTATAAATTGTATATTTATTATCCATATATATTTATATAATAGAAAATAAAATAAAAAAATTATTATAATTTTTTAATACGAATTAAATAGGATTATTAATTAGATTTATTTTATAAAATAAATCTAATTGTTAAAACATTAAAATAATAATTAACTAGTTTTATTTTTTATATTATAAATTTTTAAAAAAAAATATTTAAAAATTATAATTTACTATAATATAAGTATGATGAATAGTCATTATAATAAATTAATAGAAGAATTAAATAAATGTCGTATAAATAGATCAGAAAATAATAATATTTTTACACACACATCTCTTGGTAATCCAATAGGATGTTATAATATACCAGATAAAACATTAAGTAAATTTAATGTATTATATTCAAAAGCAATTATTGAAAATAATAAACCTATTTATCTAACTGAAAAACATAAAAAACAAGGACCTATATTAATCGATTTAGATTTTAAATATAATTCAGAATCATCTGATAGAATATTACAAGAAGAACATTATTTCATTTTAATAGAACAATATATATTAAATATAATAAAATATATTAAATTAGAAGATCCAATAGAAGATCTAAAATGTTATATATTAACAAAACCAAAACCTAGTCTAATTAATGAAGATGATAATACATATAAAGATGGGGTACATATAATTTTTCCAAATATATGTACACAATATTTAATCCAATATTTGATTAGAGAAAATGTGATTAAATTTTTAACAGAGAATAAGACATGGGAATCGTTAAATTTAATAAATGATATAAGTGATGTTATTGATAGAGCTGTAATAGAAAAAAATAATTGGTTAATGTATGGTTCTTGTAAACCTAAATATGAAGATAATAAATATACTTTAAATAAAATTTTAACATGGAATAGTTCATTACAAGAAATAGAATTTGATGATACTGATATTTATAGATTACCTGAAGATTTATCTATAAGAAAATTTAATGAAGAAGATGTATTTAAATTTAATGACATATATGATGAAGAAATAATAGTTCAAGAATATGAGAAATATACAATAAATAAGAAAACTAATATAATTATAGGAAAACCATCAGATATAAATTTAGCTATAAGATTAATAGAAATATTAAATCCAAAAAGAGCAGAAAGTTATGAATCATGGTTAAATATTGGTTTTTGTTTACATAATATATCAGATGAATTATTAAATGATTGGATTATTTTTTCACAGAAATCAAAAAAATATAAAAATGGAGAATGTGAAAAATTATGGAAAAACTTTAAGAATATTGGTTATTCAATCGCATCACTTCATAAATGGGCAATGACAGATAATTTTGATCAATATATGGATATAATGATTGATCAAAATTTTGAAATTTTATCTAAAAGTATTTGTGGATTACCTTATGATGTCGCAAGATCATTTTTTGAATTATATAAACATAATTTTAGGATTGGTTCATTAGATTGTAAAGAATGGTATTATTTTTGTGATCATAGATGGATACCTATGCAAGATGCATATATTATTAAAGATATGTTAAATGAAGATATGGTTAATGCATATTTGAGATTAGGATTAATATATGGGAAAAAAGCAATAAGTTTAGATGGAGGAGAAAAGACAAAAATGTTAGAAAAACAGAGTTTAACAACAAAAATTTCTATGAAATTAAGGGGAACATTTAAAAAACAAGTAATCGAAGAATTAGCAACATTATATAAAAAATATGATCCTAATTTTACTAATAGATTAGATGAAAATAAAAATATTGTATGTTTTTTAAATGGAGTTTATGATTTAGAAAATGGAATATTTAGAGAAGGTCGAGCTGATGATTATGTAACAATATGTACTAATATAAATTATATTCCATATGATAAATTAAATAAAGATAAATTAAAAATTATTTTAAAATTTTTAGAAGATATTCAACCAGAAGAAGATATGAGAAATTATATATTAGATTTATTTGCATCATGTTTAGCAGGTAATAATTTAGATCAAAAATTTAATATTTGGACAGGTTCTGGATCTAATGGCAAAAGTTTACTAGTTACATTAATGACCGAATCATTAGGAGATTATTCTACAACATTACCTCCTGAAGTATTAACAAGAGCATCAATGGATCCAGATAAAGCATCACCAACGATGGCAAAAACAAAAGGTAAGAGAATAGTTATATTTGAAGAGCCAGAGAATACAGATCAGATATATGTTGGAAAGATGAAAGCATATTCAGGAGGTGTAAAGATACAAGCTAGAAAATTACATAAAGATGTTATAGAATTTTATCCTCAATTTAAAATGTTTTTATTATGTAATAAATTACCAAATATTCCATCAAATGATGGAGGAACATGGAGAAGAATAAGATTAGTACCCTTCGAGATGAAATTTGTGGATAATCCTATGGAAGATTATGAGAGATTGATTGATAGAAATTTAGAAGATATATTAAGAACATGTAAAGAAGAATTTTTATCATTATTAATTGAAAGATATAAAGTATATAAAGTTAATAGTCTTCAAGTTCCAAAGAAAGTTATGGCATTTACAGAAAGATATCAATCAAATTCAGATATCTTTTTGGATTATATTAATGAATGTTTAACTTTTACAAATGATATTAAAGATAAGATGGATTTACAAGATATTACAGCAGATATTCAATATTGGTTAAAGAATATTAAATTTGAGAAGAGATCATTTCAGAGAAATGATATTAAGAATGAATTAGAAGAAAAAATAGGTAAAAGTAAAAATAGTATTTGGAAAGGATGGAAAATGAAACCTCAAAATAAAAAAAATGATATGATTTTAATGGATGAGGATAATTTAGATATAGATATAGAAGATAATGATATAGATGATATATCAACATATGAACAATATAAGAAAACAAAGAATAGAAAAGTTTGTGTTAAGAATTAAAGATTTTATTTTGTATATAGAAATTACACTTAACAATAGTATTTTTTTGGCAGTAATATTGGGTTTTTAAGTAATACATAAAAAAATAGATTATCCAAATCTGTAAAAATTATTATAAATTTAAAAGTTATTATTTTATATTCTCATAAAATAAATATATTGTTTATAATTATATATGAAATATTTATATTATAAAAATAAATATAGTAGTTTAAAAAATGGTGGTTCTGATAAAATTATAGATACACCATTAATTTTAGCCTGTAAAAATAATCAAATTGATTTAGTTACAGAAATACTTGATAGAGAATCAATAGAAATAAATAAAATAGATAATAATGGTAAAACAGCATTATTTTGGGCTTGTTCTTTTAACAATACAGAAATAATTAAATTATTATTAAATAAAGGAGCAAATATAAATCATCAAGATAATGAATATAAAACGCCAATATATTATGCTTGTAAAAAAAATGAAAATAATCTAGTTAGCTTATTAATAGAATATAGAGCAGATGTTAATATTCCAGATTCTGATAATAAAACACCATTATTTTATATAAAAGATGAAGAATTAATAAGATTATTATTAGATAATGGGGCAAATATTTTTCATGTAGATAATGCAAATAAAACTCCATTTTTTTGTGCTTGTCAAACAGATAATTTTTTATTAGCTAATTTAATATTAAATAAATTAATTTTAGAACAATCAAAAGATGAGATTAGAGAATATATTAATAAAAAAAGTAACATAAATGAAACACCTTTAATTTATGCTTGTAAGTTTGTAAATTTAGACCTAGTAGAATTATTATTGATAAATGATGCAGATCCAAATATAGTAACTACGTCAATAACAACACCTTTATCTTATGCTTGTGATTCTGAAAAATTAGAACTAGTTCAATTATTATTGAGACATGGAGCAAATCCAAATATAGCAAATATATATTATAATATTCCATTAACTATTGCTTGTATAAAAGAAAATATTCCTATAATTAATGAATTATTATTAAATGGATCAAATGTTAATGGGTTTATGGAATGTGTAGAATTGTCATCTACTTATAAAACACCATTATATTTTGCTTGTATAGCAAGAAATTATGATATAGTCAATATATTATTACATAATGGAGCAGATCCTAATATATATGATGAAGATGGAACACCATTAACTGAGGTTTGTAAAGAAAATATTTTCGCTATAGCATATTTATTATTAGATAAAGGGGTTAATGGAAGTATTAATGTAAAAGATAGAGAGAATAAAACAGCATTATATTATGCTTGTAAAAATAATAATTTAGAATTAGCAACAAAATTATTGAAAAATAATGCAATAGTAAGTATTGATGAATCAACAGCAAATACACCATTGAGTTGGTCTCAAAAACATAAAAATGAAGAATTAACAATATTATTACATAGATATAATAATAAACAACAAAGGGAAAAAAAAAAAGAACTATCTGGAACAAAAGAATTATGTGAAACAAATGAATTATCTAAAACAAAAAATACATGGGAAAAAATAAATTCATCAAAAACTAGAAATGAAAGAAATGAAAGAAATGAAAGAAATGATAAAACAGAAACATCCAAAACATCCGAATCATCTAGTAAGGGTAAGAAAAAAAAATAAGGAGTGATAATATAAAATTTAAATATGTCTAATTTAATAAAAAAATTGAATATTTTGCCTATTATTATTTAAATAAATATAATTAAAAAAATGAGGTTTATTACATTACCAGTACTATTAAATTTAACATTATCATATGGACGTAAATTAAATAATTTATATTCCACTAATCAAAAAAAATATCAAAACTATTTAACTAATCCATTAATGCCGGTGGTTGTTGCAATCGGTCCAGCTGGAACAGGAAAAACTCTTTTAGCTTGTCAAAATGCGATTAAAGAATATAAAGAAAATAAAATTGAGAAAATTATTATTACAAGACCTGTTGTTTCTGTTGGTGAAGAATTAGGTTTTTTACCAGGAACAATTAATGAAAAAATGGATCCATGGACTAGACCTATTTTTGATATTTTTAGAGAATATTATTCTGAAAAAAATTTAAAAGATATGATTCGTGATAATATTCTTGAAATTTCACCTCTTGCATTTATGAGAGGGAGAACATTTACTAATTCATATATTATTGCAGATGAAATGCAAAATAGTTCCCCAAAACAAATGATAATGTTAACTACTAGATTAGGTATCGATAGTAAATTAGTTATTACTGGAGATTTACAACAATGTGATTTAAATATTGGTGAAAATGGATTACAAGATTTTATGAAAAGATTAAAATATTATGATAATTCATATATCGAAGAAGAAGAACCTTTTATAGGTATTGTAGAATTAAATAATGAGGATGTTAAAAGAAGTCCTATTGTTTCAAAAATTCTTAATATATATAAATAATATAATTCTATTTTTTTATAAAATTAAATAAATATACTTAAAGATATAATATATATAGTATATTGTAGAAGAAACCATATAATATATTAAATATATTATTTTTTTTTAAGCTATTATTAATATATTAATAATAGCTTGAGTAGCTCAGTTGGTAGAGCAAACGGCTGTTAACCGTTAGGTCGCAGGTTCGAGCCCTGTCTTAAGCGTAAAATTTAATTAATATTAATATTAAATAAATATTAATTATATTATTTATCAAGCTATTATTGATATATTAATAATAGCTTGAGTAGCTCAGTTGGTAGAGCAAACGGCTGTTAACCGTTAGGTCGCAGGTTCGAGCCCTGTCTTAAGCGCAAAATATAATTAATATTTATAAATATTAATTATATTTTAATAAAAATTGAATATAATATTGAATATAATTAATATTTAGATTATAATAAAAATGAGATTTACATTAAATTTTAGAGAATTTATATATATTATAAATATAATAGAAATATTTATAATATTTTGTGTTTTAATAATAATATATTTTTATTATATTAATAATAAAAATATATTTGAAGAAATAAATGAAATTGAAGAAATAAATGATGTTGAACTTGAAGAAATAAATGAAGTAAATGAATATATTTATATAGAATATGATATAGATTATAATAATATAAGATTAGAAAATAATGAAATCATAGATAATGAAATAGAAAATTTAGAATTAAATTGTAATAATTTTCATAATGAATATGCTATTGGAATGCCATTTATTTCAGAAGAAATGATACTAGTTGGGACAAATATTCATTCAAAAATATTTTTTAAAAATAATTATGATGAATTATTAGATTATTGTATAGAAACAATAACATCTGAACCAAATTGGCAAAGATTAGAAATAATACAAATTAAACATATTACTATACCAGGGACAATATGGAGTTATTCTACATGTATAATAAAAACTCATTATATAAAATTAATACAAAGAATTTGGAGGAAAAAATTAATTGATAAAAAAAAGTTATTAGAAAGTTTTCATTTAATAAAATTATTAAAAAATAGAGAATATAATCAAAATAAAATAAAAATATAGTTATTATAAAAATTAAAAATATAATAGATTTAAAATTATATATATAATTAATATTAAATGAGTTTAATAGTATATTGTATTGGTATTTTTTTTATTGGAAGTATAGTATATATTTTTAAAAAAAATGAATCATCAATAAGGAAAAATAATAAAAAAAAAACTAATAAAAAGATATATTAATATAATAAAAATTAATAAAAATAAAGTATAATTAATCTAATAATATATATAAATATATATTATTATAATTTTTATATTAGGATATTTCTAGTATAACCAGTTTTAATTAGTGTTTAATATAATCTTATCCATTATTTTAATAATAAAATAATAGATAATAAAATTTAATAAATTTTTATTTTAATTATTATTTTAAATTAATTAAATTTAATTATTATTTTTTAAATTTAATTATTATTTTTAAAATATATATCTAATATATATACCTCAT